>Ga0209061_1000166_pt1 | contig 213730 bp, 151 predicted proteins | sample Coa_R1_10_FD_187157 | JGI IMG/M metagenome (GOLD analysis project Ga0209061, IMG submission 187157) | Surface soil microbial communities from Centralia Pennsylvania, which are recovering from an underground coalmine fire - Coalmine... | ecosystem: Environmental > Terrestrial > Soil >... | reverse complement strand
AACCCCTACCAGTACCAGCAGAACCCCTACCAGAGCCAGTACGGCAACTGGGGCAACCCCTACCAGTACCAGCAGAACCCCTACCAGAGCCAGTACGGCAACTGGGGCAACCCCTACCAGTATCAGCAGAATCCCTACCAGAGCCGCTACCCGACCTGGCAGCAGTACGGCCCGCCAACCGGCGCCTACGGAAGCGCGAATCCTGACTGGCCCCGCGAGGCGGCCGTGATCAGAACGATGATAGGGCATTCAATCAGAGAGTATGACCCGAGAGTCCCCGAGACCCTGGGCTGCGCGCGCTTCGTGAGCGAGGCGCTGCACAGGGCAACCGGGTTGCCGATCGCCGACGCGGGCGTGGACGCTCTCGAGGCCGACCTCCGCCGCTTCCACTACGTGCCGGTTCCGCTCAGCCAGGTCCAGCCCGGCGACGTGATCATCGCCCATCGCCACCCCGGTCAACCCGGGCACGCGGCAATCTATGTGGGCAACGGCATGGTGGCCAACAACAGCAGCTATCAGCGCCGCATTGCCATCGACAGCGTCTCGAAATTCAACAGCCGCCAGTACGTGAGCGTGGTCGCCTACCGCCGCGTGGGATAAGGCGAGCTTAACAGGCGAACCTGCCGGCGCGCGGCCTTCGCCGCCTCACTCCTCGATCCGCTTGAAGATCGGGCCCCTGTTCCTTATCGCCTGACCAGCGGGTATCAACTCCCAGAAGCCCTGCCCGTTTGCGCCCAGTTCTTCCAGCCTGCCGTCGTAGCCGATCTGATACCAGATATCGCTGGCCAGGCTCGGCGTGAACGGATAAAGATGCAAGGCCACCCGGCGCAGGACGTCCAGCACGCTGTAAAGAACCTGCTTGCCCGCATCCGATTTGCTTTCTTTAAAAAGCGCCCACGGTTTCTCATCGTTCAAGTACTTGTTCGCCTGGTCGACAAGCGCGAAGATAGCCTCGATCGCCCTGGCGAACTCCAGCTTCTCCATGTACTTATCCACCGCGACGTGCACCTCGTTGGCCTCCTCGCGCAGATCGAGGTTCATCTCTGCGGCAGGCACCCTGCCGTCGCAGTTCTTTTCCACCAGGGCCAGCGTGCGGTTCAGCAGGTTGCCAAGGTTGTTGGCCAGCTCCGCGTTGACCTTGGCGATGAAGTCCTTCTTTGAAAAGTCGCCGTCCTGATCGAAAGGCGTCGCCGCAAACAGGAAAAAGCGCACGGCATCAGGGCCGTACTGTTCGGCAAGGGCATTGGGATCGATGACATTGCCCAGCGACTTGCTTATCTTCTGGCCCTCGACGGTGATGAAGCCGTGACCGAATATTCGCCTGGGCAGGGGCACGCCGGCCGACATCAGCATGGCCGGCCAGTAGATGGCGTGGAACTTGGTTATGTCCTTGCCGATCAGGTGCAGGTCGGCAGGCCAGTAGCGCTCGGCCGCAGCCTGATCGGCGAGGAAACCCACTCCGGTGAGGTAATTTGAGAGGGCGTCGATCCAGACGTAGATGACCTGATCCTGCTCGCCGGGAACGGGGATCCCCCAGGTCAGCGACTGCCGGGAGCGCGAGACGCTGAAGTCCCCCAGCTCCTCGTCGTCCAGCTGATTGAGCACCTCTTTCCGCCGCCCTTCCGGCATCACCGGCGCATCCTCTGATGTCAGCCACTCGCGCAACCGGCTCTTGTACTTGGTCAAGCGAAAGAAATAGTTGTCCTCCCTGGTCTGCCGGGGCGGCTTCCGGTGATTGGGGCAGTTGCCCTGGCCGTCGAGATCCCGCTCCCGCAGGAAGTCCTCGCACCCCTCGCAATAAAGACCCGTGTATGTGCCCTTGTAGACGTCCCCGTTGCCCTGAAATCTCTTGAACAGCTCCTGAACCACCCTGGTGTGCACGTCCTCGGTGGTGCGGATGAAACGGTTGTAGGAGAGGTTGAGCTTCTGCCAGCTCTGCTGGAACCTGGCCGCCATCTCGTCGCAGAACTGCTGCGGCGCCAGCCCCGCCTCGCGGGCCGCCTTCTCCACCTTGGAGCCGTGCTCGTCGACGCCGGTGAGAAAAAAGACGTCCTTGCCCTTGAGCCTGTTGTATCGCGCCAGTATATCCGCCGCTATCTTTTCGTATGCATGACCAATATGCGGCGATGCGTTCACATAGTCTATGGCGGTGGTCACGTAGTATTTATCCATCATCTTCCCTTCGGGGTTGCCTCAGCCCGGCAGGCCGAGCGCCCGCGTTGCGCTTTCCGTGAAAACAAGCCGATCAGCAATTCTACCAGCGCAGTGCAGGCGCTGGCGCCGTATGAGATACAATTGAAAGGCGCAAGAACCCACACGCAAGATAAGCCGTCATGAAGAAAGCCAAAAGCAGAGAACCCAATGCGGAGTCGCTCAACCCGCTCAAGAGCAAAACTATTCTTCTCGGCGTCAGCGGCGGCATCGCCGCCTACAAGGCTTGTGATCTGGCCTCGATGCTCAGGCGCGCCGGCGCGGAGGTTCACGCGGTGCTCACCGCCAACGCCAGGGAGTTCGTCACCCCGCTCAGCCTGAAGACAATCACCCGCAACGCCGTGCATTGCGAGCAGTTCTCCGGCGACGGCGAATGGCGCCCCGAACACATCGATCTGGCCCAGAAAGCCGATCTGGTCCTGATCGCCCCGGCCACCGCCGATCTAATCGCCAGGCTGGCGTGCGGCATCTGTGACGATCTGTTGACGACCATGATCCTGGCCAGCCGGGCGCAGGTGATGGTGGCTCCGGCCATGAACCCGCGCATGCTGGAGCATCCGGCCACGCAGCACAACCTGTCTGTGCTGCAGAACCGCTATCGCTACGAGATCATCCCGCCGGAGGTCGGCGAGGTCGCCTGCGGCGACTTTGGCGCCGGCAAGATGGCCTCGCTGGAAACAATCATGGCCACCGTGGGCGCGCGCCTGCTTTCCCATCGCACGCTGGCCGGCCGGGAGATCCTGGTCACCGCCGGCGGTACCCGCGAGCCGATCGATCCGGTTCGCTTCATCGGCAACCGCTCCTCGGGCAAGATGGGGATCGCCATGGCTGATGCCGCCTATGCCCGCGGGGCCGAGGTCACCCTCATCTCCACGGTGGAGGTGGATCGCCCCTACCCGGTGTTGCTGGTGGAGACCGCCCAGGACATGCAGGAGGCTGTGGAGACCGAGTTCGACAACTGCCAGGCGCTCGTGATGACCGCCGCCGTCGCTGACTTTCGCCCGCTGGCCGTCTCGGAGCACAAGATAAAGAAAACCGAGTCCGAAGATCTGCTGCTCGAGCTGACCAAGAACCCGGACATCCTGGATCTCCTGGGGCGCGTGAAGCGCAAGGACCAGATCATCATCGGCTTTGCGGCCGAATCCGAGGCTCTGCTGACCAATGCCACCGACAAGCTGCGGCGCAAGAATCTCGACGTCATCGTCGCCAACGACATCACCGTGCCGGACATCGGCTTCGGCAGCGACGACAACGCGGTGATCATCCTAAACGAGGACGGCTCGCGGGAGAACCTGCCCAGGATGCCGAAGCGGGCCATCGCCGAGCACCTCTGCGACCTTCTGGCCGAGCGCTTTGCCGCCCTAGAAAAGCCCAAATCGAAGGTGCCCAATTAACGGAGCGGCTCCTCGCCCGCCCTCCGGCGCCTGGCTCTGGAAAGCGCCCAGCCAAGGCGCAGGACGATCAAGGACAGCGCGGTTCCGCCCAGCCCCCAGTAGTAGCTGAGAGGCACGAACTGGAAGCGCACGACATGCCTGCCGGCGGGGACAGCCACCCCCCGCAGCACGTAGTCCGTCTGATAGAGGCGGGTTTTGATACCGTCCACGGTGGCGGTCCAGCCCGGATAAAAGCTGTCGCTTGCCACAAGGAATGCCGGCCGCGGGCAGTCCACCTCGATCTCCTCCTGCATATCCTTCAAGGACGTCACCCGGGCCCGGCCTGTCCCTGCATGCCCGGCGCCCGCGAGCGGCACCGGCTCCTCCACCAGAGCGATCTTGCCGGGGTGGAACCGGCTGCCGTCGGGCATCAGGCGCCGGTGAATCACCTGCAGAATCTCATCGGGGCTCAGAACGGCGATTGCGGGCACGAGCCAGCAGCGGGGCATGGCGCGCCGGTTCTCGTAGGCGGCCGCGCCGGGAAGATCGCCGGCCTTCGCCCAGTGACCCGGGTCGGAGGGATCCTCGAAAAAGCCTGCATAGCCGGTTGCCCTGTCCGCGGGCGCGAAGCCGAACCGCACCGCGGTCAGATCGGGGGCGCAACCGAGCGGGGCTACCGAAGGCTGCTCGACAAAGCCGCCCTCGGCCATCATCATCAATTCGTGCATGCGCTGCGTGATTAGCGGTCCGTGCCCGCTCACGCTGGGCACGCCCCAGAGGCGGGAGATGGTCGGCGGGCACTCTAACCAGCCGCCCGAGCGCCCCCGCGCCGGCAGGCAGCGTTGCAGCTCCGTGACGAGCTTCTCCCGGTAAGGCAAAAGCGGCGCCGGCACGGTCAAAAGGTCCGGCGAGTAGCTCTCCGTTCGCCAGAAGGAGAACCAGCCGTAGCTGCCCAGGTCGATGAGCAGGGCGGCCGCAAGCGCAGCCCGCGCCGCCTGCGACCCGGGCCGACCCATCCAGAAAAGGAGCGCCGCCGCCGACAAGGCCAGCACGATGAGCGGGACGCCGGTGGCCGGGTTGGCCCAGGGATAGAAGCCGACCGGAGCCATGCCCAGCTCGTGCGCCCGCTTGTTGGCCAGATCCGTGAATTGCAGGATCGGGAAGAGAAGCGAGACGACGAGCGCGGCGCCGAACACAATCACGCGCACCACCAGCTTGCGGCTCACGAGCTTCAACTCGATCGCCCGCAGGGCGAAGGCGGACAGCAGCGAGGCCGCCAGGACAAAGGCGATGATGTGGCGGTAAGGGCAGCGCAGATGCTGGTAGACCGGCAACGCATAGGTCAGCCTGCCCAGCGGCGTGGCATCGCCCATGCTGAGCAGGAGCGAGAGGGCGCCGGCCAGGATCCAGAACCTCGTCTCATGCCGGTGGCTTTTGGCGAAAAAGGCTATCACCGAGAGAAAAATGGGGAGCAGCCCGACAAAGTGCGCCGGGGTCTCGAGACCGGGCGGACCGAAGTATCCGACACCGTATGCGGTGCCCGGGCTGCCGCCCATGACCATCGGGTAAAAGAGCTGCACCAGTTGAAACGGATAGATGCAGTAGGAACTGAAGACAAGGTAGCTCATGTGCAGGCGCTTGCTCAGCATGGCCAGCTCCAGGGTCGGAACGTATTGCACCGCCGCCAGCCCGGCGCCCAGGACCAGCATGACGGCGCAGGAGGCCAGAAAGACGGCCCTGGCTCGCCAGGATTCCAGCGGCAAGCTCGACCAGATCGCGTAGCCGCAGGCGATCGCCAGCCCGTAGAAGGTCATCTGGGGATGCCCGGAAAGCGCGCTCAGCGCCGTCGCCGCCGCCCCGGCCACCACCCAGGGAAAGCCGCCGCCCGCTTTCAGCTCGAGCACCGCCAGCAGCAGCAGGGGCAGCCAGGCGCAGGCGTGGATGACGATCACGTGCGATATCTCGTTCACGAAAAAGGCGCTCATCCCCCAGACGACCCCGGCTGCGATTGCCGGAAAGCGAGACCCGGTCAGGCGATAGGCGAGCAGGTAGCAGGTGAAGCTGGCGATCACGTAAGCGGAGATTGTGAGCCAGTTCCAGCCGAAAGGCAGAAGGGAAAACAGGACGTTGAGCGGATAGAACGTCTGCACCTCCGGATCGGCGCCCACCGGGAAGCCGGCCAGAACGGACGTGGTCCACAGCGTCTTGGGCAGGCAGAAGGAGGCCATGAAAAGGCTCACCCCGTCGTCAGGAGCGATGAGCCTGCCTGCCAGCCAGACCGGGGAGAAAAAGACGGCATAGAGGAGGCAAAAACCGAAAAAGACTCTCAGATGGAACACCCTGGCTCCCTGGCGATGGCAAAAAACTTTGCCCAAACCGGTCGAACGGTCACCATCTAGTGTAAACTTCATAAGGAGGCCTTTAACTGCTTGGCAGCAGGGAAAGGCACGGCAGGAGCGCTCACGGGCGGACGGGATTGGAGAGGATAACATGGCTAGAAACTCGTTAGGCTGCGGAATGTCTGACAAGCACGGTGAGGGCTTAGGTTCGGTCAGCTCCTGGCTGGCGGGACTGGTCCTGGGCGCGCTGGGCGGCGCCGCGGTGGCCTTGCTGACTGCGCCCAAGCCCGGCAAAGAGATGAGGGGGCAGCTGGCTGACACGGCCAGCACTATCCCGGACCGTGTAAACGAGCTCATCGACGACTCGCTGGATCTCTACGCGTCCGGTCTGAATTATCTGCAGCTCGTCGTTGAGGAGCAGACGATGCGCCTCAAGCGGGCCGTGGCAGCCGGCAAGCTGGCGGCGGCCAAGAAGCGTGAGGAGCTGGAGATGGGCGGCTCGGCAGTATTACCTTTTCAGCACCGCTGACAAGAGGGATCTGAGGTGGATCCGCAAACGATCAACGTCCTGGTATCGGTTGCGCTCGTGCTTCTGACGGTGGCGGCCTTGCTGTTCATCAGCTCGGTGCTCCCGCTCATCGCCCAGGCCCACAGGACCTTCATGGCCTACGAGAAGCTGGCCGACACCCTGGACGCCGAGGTGCCGGCGACCCTGCACGAGTTCAGGAACCTGGCCGATCGCGTCAATCAACTGGGCTCCGCGACCACGAAGAGCGTCAGCGAGGTCGGGCACAAGGTGGAGGAGGTCTCTGGCTCAATCGGGCAGGCGGCGGTGGCGGCAAAGCAGCAATCCAGCGTTTGGGGCGCGGGGCTCCTGGCCGGGATCAAGGCCTACATCAGCCCCCGGGGCTGCGATGCGCGCGACCTGGAGCCCCCGCAATCCCCGCCTCGCATAGAAAATCCAAGAGGAGAGCAACATGTCAGGCAGTAGATTTTTCGAAGGGCTCCTGGTCGGCGGCTTGCTGGGTTATCTTTTCGGCATCCTGGCGGCTCCCAAGTCGGGAGCGGACATGAGGCGGCAGCTGGCGGACAGCTCGGAGGAGCTGTACAAGCAGGCCAGCGAGTCGCTGGCCGACATCAAGGAGAAGACCGGGCACGCCGTGCACGACCTGCAGAGCAAGGGCGGCGAGGTCCTGAAGAAGGCCTCGGGCACGATGCACGGGGCCCGGGAGCAGCTCACGCAAAAGATCGACGAGCTGGCCGGCCAGGGCACGCACGTGCTTACCGAGGAGCCGGAGGCGAGGCTGTAGGCGCGGTCACCACATGTGGTGCGCATGGAAGCAGGCAACGAGCCGTTTCGTCTCAATCAGGCCATCGCCAAAGCCGGGCTGTGCTCGCGGCGCAACGCGGACAAGCTGATCGCCGCCGGGCGGGTGCGCCTGAACGGCAAGGTGGTGCGCGACTTCTCCGCCAGCGTCGACCCGGCGGCCGACGTCCTGGAAGTGGACGGGCGCAAGGTGGAGATGCAATCGTACGTCTACCTGGCCATGTACAAGCCGCGGGGACTGGTCACCACCTGCTCCGATCAGTTCCGGAGAAAGACGGTGCTCGAGCTGCTGCCGGCACGCCTCCGCCACCTGCGCCCGGTGGGAAGGCTGGACATGGATTCCGAGGGGCTGCTCCTCTTCACCAACGACGGCGCGCTTACGCAGCGAATCACGCACCCGGTCCATCACCTGCCGAAACGTTATCTGGTTACGGTGGCAGGCCGCCTGGACGACCGCGACCTGGCGGTAATGGCCGCCGGCGTCGAGCTGCCCGACGGGCGCACGGCCCCGGCCGGGGCGCGCCTGATCAGCCGGCGGGCAGATACCTCCACCTTCGAGCTCACCATCGCCGAGGGAAAAAATCGCCAGATTCGCCGTATGTGTACTCACCTGGGCTATCACGTTACACGCTTGCTCAGGGTTGCCATTGGCGGGTTACAATTGGGCCTGATGACGCCGGGCAGCTGGCGTTATCTGACTGGGGCGGAAATCCGCAAGTTGAGGTCCGAATAGCATAAGATGTCTTCGCTGGATGAGATCGGTCAGAAACTGAAGACGGCTCGGGAAGCGCAGGGTCTCACGCTCAGGCAGATTTACGAGCGCACCAAGATCCCGATGGGTCATCTGATGTCCATAGACAACGCTCAGGCTGACGACCTGCCCGAGCCCGTGTATGTCTCGGGCTACATCAAGCGTTACGCAGAGTGCGTCGGGCTGGACGGGCAGGCGCTGTCCGAGGAGTATCGCCGCCTTGCCGAAGAGAGCCTGGCCGAGGGGCAGCGCGGCGGGCCGGCGGTGGTCTACTCCACGCCCGAGTACATGAGCCGCCACACCAGAATCGATCGCGGCCCGCCCACCTTCAAGACAATTTATTTCAACGCCCTCATTATCGTCATCGTTGTCGGTTTGATCTCATACGTGGGGAAGCTGGCGCTCACCAGCCAGGTGAACCAGGTGGACCCGGCCGTGATGGCCCTGCGCGAGGCGGCCTCGAAAACCGGCAACCAGGCCACCGCCCCCGCCGTCTCCCCGCAGACCGAGAACGCGACCGCGGCCGGGGGCGAGCAGCCCGCGGACGCGCGGATTACGCTTTCGGCCAGCCAGCGCGTTTGGGTGGACGTGAAGTCGGTGTCCACCGGCGAGAGCAAATTCACCGGCTTTCTGGAGCAGGGCGACAGGCGGGAGTTTCAGGACCCGCAGGGGCTGCGCGTGCGTGCCCGCAACGGCGGCAGCCTGACCGTTGATAACCAGGGCAAGCTGGAGACCTTCGGTGCGGCAGGCTCGGCGGCCGAGCGCACCTTCATGGCCAGGGCCTCCGGCGAGGTGGCCGGGACAGCCGGCTCCCCGGAGAGCAAGACGGCGGCGGCAGGCAGCGAATCGAAGCCGGCAGCGGCGCTCAGAAAGCCGGTCGCCGCAAGGAGGTCGGAGGACCAGCGGCTGTCGGCGGCGCGGGAGAAGCATTACCGCCGGGTGGATGATCTCCCTTCCCGCCAGTACATACCGGGTGAATCGCTGGACGGCACGCGCTCGATCGACGTGCCCTACCGTTATTCCGAAGGAAGGCTGGACAACGACTGAGATATGCGCAATCCGAAGATCGGGGTCGTATCCCTGGGATGCCCCAAGAACACCACGGACACGGAGGTCATGCTCGGCCTGTTGAACCAGGCCGGCTTTCCGGTGACGTTCGACAACGATGAGGCGGACCTCTGCCTGGTCAACACCTGCTCCTTCATCGCCGACGCCCGCCAGGAGTCGGTGAAGACGCTGGTCGAGCTGGCCAGCGAGGGCAAGGAGCTGATCATCGCCGGCTGCCTGGCCCAGCACTTCAAAAGCGAGCTATTGGCCGAGCTGCCCGAAGCGCGGGCGGTGGTGGGAACCGGGGACATTCACAAAATAGTCGAGGTCGTAAAGGCGATCGCGGAGGACTCGGCACTGCGGGTGGTCGAGGTGAGCGACATCCCCAACGACCATCAAGAGGAGGCGCTGCCCCGCATGCAAACGGGCTTTGGCGCCTCGGCGTACCTGAAGATTGCCGAGGGCTGCGACCACCGGTGCACCTTCTGCATAATCCCCATGCTGCGCGGCGACTTTCGCTCACGCCCGGTCGAGTCGCTGGTCCGGGAGGCGCGCATCCTGGTGGCTTCGGGGGTACGCGAGATCATCCTCATCTCGCAGGACTCCACCTACTACGGTCTGGATCTCTACGGGCGGCTGGCCCTGGGCGAGCTGCTGGAGGCGCTGCACGAGATCGAGGAGCTTGAGTGGATCCGCGTCATGTACTTCTACCCGAGCGAGGCCAGCGACCAGCTGCTGGCCACGATCGCCAGGCTGCCCAAGGTGGTCAAATATGTGGACATCCCGCTCCAGCACAGCCATCCGGACATCCTGCAGGCGATGGCCAGGCCGCTCAATCCGGGGCGCGTGGTGGAGCGCATTCGAGCGCTCATCCCGGGGGTGGCCATTCGCTCGACCTTCATCGTCGGCTTCCCCGGCGAGACGGAAGAGCACCTCGAGCACCTGCTCGACTTCATCGGCGAGCACAGGTTCGACCGGCTCGGCGTCTTTACCTACTCGCGGCAGACGGAGGTGCCGAGCGGGCACATGGACGGCCAGGTTCCAGAGCGGGTGAAAAAGCAGCGGCGCCGCCGCGTGATGGAGCTGCAGCACGCCATCTCCGTGGAAAGGAACCTGGCCCTCGTCGGCCGGGAGATTGACGTGCTGGTGGAAGGCTTCGACGAGGGCAAGAAGCTCTATTTCGGGCGCAGCCAGTGGGACGCCCCTCAGATCGACAATCAGGTCTACATCAAGCCCGGGCGGGCAGACGAGGTGATTATCGGAGACATTATGCGCGCGCGGGTGGTGGCAGCCAAAGCCTACGACCTGATCGCCGAGCCGGCGGAGCAGGCGCCCGCGGCTCCGGTCGGGACCTGGCGAACGCGCCCGACTGATACCCTCCCGGGCCCGGAAATCCCTGCCTGAACCGCAATCAGGCGTTCTTGACAGCCCGACTGGCGGATGCCAAGCTAGAAAGAGCTAGCCCGTGAGGCGAGCGCCTGTGGCCTCAGAGATGGAGGAAGGCATGGACGATCTCTATTTCCTTCTGGGGCTGCCGCCGGACGTGCCCTGGTCGGAGGTGGCGGCGGCCTACGAGCGGCTCGTGCAATCGCTGGCCGAGGACGATCTTTGTGACGACTGCGATCTGCCGCGGGCAATGCGGAGCGCCCGCGAGCGCCTGGGCCAGTGGCGGCAGCAGGCGCAGCGGTGCGCGCCGCCTCACGACCTGGAGATGCCGCAGGCGGACAGCGGCTGGGACAGCCTCGACCGCGGGCACTGCCGCCCTAAACTGGGACAGCTGCTGGTTGCCGCCGGACTGCTCTCGCTCGAGGAGCTCTATGCGGTACTCGAGATACAGCGCAACACCGGGCACGAGCACATCCCCATCGGCGAGCTGCTGGTGGAGCTGGAGTACATTACCGAGAGGCAGAAGGATTACTACCTGCGCCTCAGGGAGGCTGTCAAGCTGCCGGCCGACCATCCGCAGCGCTGGGGACAGAGCCTGCTGGCGCTCGGTCTTATCGACGAGGACCAGCTGAAGGTCGCCCTTATCGAGCAGCAGCAAACAGGCTGCACGCTGCGGCAGGCTTTGATCAACCGCGGCTTTCTGACCGAGAAGGCGCTGGACCGCATTTTCTGAATGGTGGCGATATTCCCGGCGGCGCGGATCAGGAGTATTTCGTGAGCCTGAGCGACTGGCGCGAGAGCTCCTGGGCAATCTTGACCAGGTTCTGGGCCATGGACAGGTGGTCGTAGTCAAAGTTAAGACAGAAATTGCGCATCTCATCGAGGGCGTCGGCGGACTGGGCAATGCAATGGCGCATCATCTGCACGGCCGCATCCAGCGACCGCGGCCATGCTTCCCGGGCAAACGAGTCGGACGCCTGGCGCAAGGCCGCCTCGAAGCTGTCCACGTAGTGTTCGAAGGCGGCGACCAGCTCGTCGTCATAGATGTCCAGGGAAAGCTGCCTTTGCTGGCGCGCGTACAGGCTCAGCACCCGCGTGACAGCGTGGCGGGCCGGATGAAATACCACGCGCAGATAACGCTCGCGCGCCAGATCCTCATCGGCCATCGACGAGGTGAAGGCGACAACCCGCCTCGACCGGTAGAGTCCCAGGCGGTCGTCGTAGGCGGCACGCTTGGACCCGTCCATGAGCGTCTCGTAGGCTTCGTTGATCCGCATCATGCGCTCGTTGGCATGGTTGCGATCCTCGGCGCTGTGGTCGCTGTGCCCGATGTCGGGGTGCATCGTCTTCACCAGCTTCCGGTAAGCCCGTTTGATCTCGGCCGGGCTCACGTCAGGCTCGACGCCGAGCATCTCGTAATGTGTCTCCCTTCTCTTCGCCATGGCTCCCGATTAATTTTTCAGAGACCGGCCGGTCCGGCCCTGCTCTCCATTATGCCCTAAGGCAGCAAACGTCGTACGGGCGGCACCTCGCCCGCCGGCGCCGTTGCCTGGTTCGCCTGCCCCGCCTATATAATTAGGTTTGCACGGAGGTAAGAAACATTTACTGCCCCTTCTGCGGTCACAAGGACAGCAAGGTCCTCGAATCACGGCTGACGGCCGAGAACTCGTCGGTCCGCCGCCGCCGGCAGTGCGAAGCCTGCGATCGCCGCTTCACCACCTACGAGCGGGTCGAGGTCATTCAGCTGCTGGTGGTTAAGCGCTCGGGCAGCCGCGAGCCATACAGCCGCGAGAAGTTCCGGGCCGGCATCTCCCGCGCCTGCGCCAAAACGATGGTCACCGCCGAGCAGATAGACGACCTCGTCGATGCCGTCGAAAACGAGCTGGCAGCCGAGGGTAAGCGGGAGGTCGCCTCCAGCCAGCTCGGCGAGATGGCCCTGGCCAGGCTGCGCACTCTCAATCAGGTGGCTTATGTCCGCTTTGCCTCCGTCTACCGGCAGTTCCGCTCAATAAGGGACTTCATAGCCGAGCTCGAGACACTGAAAGCCGCCCCTGGCAGCCACGAGCCGCCCCGGGCGGCAATACCTAACTGACGGCGGGTGCCCTGTGGAAGCAACGGCCGTCCGGCTGCCGGGCGCCGGCACGCTCACCTCGTCCGGGGCACAAGCTGCAGGCGGCGCACGGCGTAGACGAAGGCGCGCCCGGGAACGAGCCAGCGCTGGAACGAGCGGGCCGCGACGACCTGCCCGCCAGGAAGCTCGGCGAAGGCGATGTCGATGTAATCGCGGTGCGTGGCGGGCCGGTAATACTGGAGGGTTGGCAGGCCTTCTACGCTTCTTACCATGGTCGTCGCCCAGAACTCGGGCTCGAGGGCGATGTCGTCCGGGGATACCCCTTTTGCCGTAAGCTCCCGCACCAGCTGCCACCGCTGGCGGTTCCACTCCAGATAATCATGGGTGGCTGCCACCGAATACCAGGCGAAAAGGCACAGCACAACGGCTGCCAGCGCCGTGCGAGGCGAAGGCTCCCGCGGGCGAAAGCGATCGGCGGCGATGACCAGCAGCGGTGGCAGGAAAGGCAGAAAGTAGCGATCGTACAGGGTCACCGAGGCGAATATGGTCATCTGCAAAAGCACGCACAGAGAAAGGGCAAAGTGGAAACGCCGGTCACGCTCGCTCAGATGCAGGCGAAAGCGGGCCAGGCGCCGCGCGCCGGACAGGCAGATCCGGAAAAACCAGCCGGAGCCGATGAGCGCTGCGCATGTGACGGCGAACCAGACCGCCGGCGGCAAGGACGGCAGCCCGAAGCCGCGCGCAAACATCCAGCATGGTCCTACCCCGAAGGTTGTGAGGGCGTTGCCCTTCGATCCTACCAGCATGTTCCAGGCCGCAAGCTGGCAGGTTAGGGCAAACGAGCCCGCCGTCCACAACAGGATCAGGCGCCGGCGGCAGGCGGACCAGGGTGGTACGGCAATATAGAAGGGCAGCGCGAAGGCAAAGGCGTAGGTGAGCGTGTGAAGAAAAATATAGGGACAGTAGGCGTACTTCCCTTGGAAGAAGAAGGGCGTCAGGGCGTGGGTTGCTTCCTCGTACTCATCCGGAAGGCTGAGGGCCGGGCCCTTGCAGAGACTGTAAACGACGATTGTCGCCACCGCAAGCGCAAGCGGCAAAAGCGAGACAAGAACACGGCGCCCGGTTCTGCCCGGGCGAAGGTTGTCGGCGATGGCAAAGGCCGCCGGGGGCAAGACGCCGAACTGCCGGATCGAGGTAGCCACCACGGACGCCACCGCCACCAGCAGATAGGCTCCGGCCGTGGGCTTCCTCAGGGCGTGCAGGCAGGCCAGGAAGGAAAGCGTGGCCGCGGCGAAGAAGGGCACGTCCGTCATGTACGAGCAGGACAGCTCCAGATAGAGCGGATTGACCATCACGGTCAGGGCGCCGAGAAAGGCCAGCCAGGGGCGCGCCCCGCAGAAGCGCAGGATCGCATAGACGGCCAGAACCCCGGCCAGGCCCAGAATCTCCGTGCTCAGGCGCAAAACCCAGTACTGCTTGCCCAGAACCAGGCAGAAAGGCGCCGCCCAGAGAATCTGCCCGATCAGGATCATCGGCCAGAAGCCGTTGCGATCGTAATGGCCTGTGTTGATTAACTGGAAAACAGCCGGGCCGAAGCTCCAGTCGTCGTTGACCGGGAAGCTGCCCGAGGCGTCGACGGAAAAGATAAGCAGCGGCCAGACAAGACAGATCGCAAGGGGCGCCCACAAGTCTTTTCGCAGTCTCAAGCCGAGCAATCCTTCCTCCGGCAATATTATAAACGGATGATAAAGATGGCCGCCGCCCCACAAACCAGCGCTTACGATCCTCCTTCCGCCGTGGTAACATTGAGCGTTCGTTGCGCTCTTGTCCGCGGGCCTGCAGGTGCGGGCTGACCGGGCAGGCCCGACGGTGATTGAGAATTTCGTGCAAGTGGCGAGCCATGAATCAGATTATTCAGGAAATTGAGTCCCCGCTAATCAAGAAGAACCTGCCGCAGATGGACGTTGGCGACACCGTCAAGGTGTTCGTCAAGATCAAGGAAGGGGGCAAGGAGCGCACGCAGGGCTATGAGGGCGTGATCATCAAGCGCGCCGGAGCCGGCGTCAACCAGACTCTCACGGTCAGGCGCGTTTTCCAGGGCATCGGCATCGAACGGGTGTTCCTCGTGCACTCGCCGCGCATCGAGAAGATAACCGTGCAGCGCCGCGGACACGTGCGCAGGTCCAAGCTCTATTACCTGCGCGAGCGCACCGGCAAGGCGACCCGGATCAAGGAGCGGATTGGCGCCAGGAGGGAAGCCGGGGCTGCGGCGGCGCCGGAGCCGCCGGTGACAGCGGCCGCGCAGCAAGAAACGCCGCCGGCGGAACAATAGGCTGGGCGGCAATGCCGGCGCGGCGTGGTGGAGCATTCAGGGCTGCGCCGACCTCACCGTTTCAGAGAATTCAAGATCAACTCAAGTGGGTTGATCTGGTTTTCGAGGTGCGCGACGCCCGCCTGCCCGAATCGAGCGGTCACCCGCGCGCCCGCCAGCTCTTCGGCGGCAAGCCGCGCGTGATCGTTCTGGCGAAAAAGGACCTCGCCGACCAGCAGCTGCTCCAGCTCTGGCTCAAGGCCCTGTGCGAAGGACCGCACCAGCAGGCGCTCGCCCTCTCGCTCAAGCAGGCGCAGGGCAGGGAGCGGCTGATAAACCTGGCCCTGGCTCTGACGGTCGCCCGCCGCGATGCCCTCAAAGCCCGCGGTTTGCTGCCCCGTCCGATGCGGGCCTGCGTGGTCGGCATGCCCAACGTGGGCAAATCGAGCCTGGTCAACTGGCTTATCGGCCGGCGAAAAACCCTGGTGGGAGACCGCCCCGGGGTCACGCGCGGCACGCAGTGGGTGAGGCTGCACGAACAGCTCGAGCTAATGGACACGCCCGGCATATTGCCGCACACGGCGCTGCCGGAGGCGGCGGCAATGCGGCTTTCCCTCTTGAATCTCCTGCCCGAGAAGACCTACGACCCGGAGGAGGTGGCTGCGCGGGGGATGGCCCTTCTCGAAAGCCGTTATCCGGGCACGCTGGAGAAATGCTACCGGAAGGAAGGCTCGCCGGCCCCGGCCTCGCTCGAGGATCTGGCCAGGGCGCGAAATTGCCTGGGCCCGGGCGGACTTCCGGACAGGAGACGGGCAGCCAGTCTTTTCCTCGGCGACCTGAGGGAGGGCAAGCTCGGTCTTTTCACCCTCGACCCGCCGCCGGCCGGCGCCGGCAACCACCCATGACGGCAGGCGCGGCCGGCGGCAAGCCCCGCACCAGTCGCCTGGGGCGGCTCCTGCAATTCGACCGCCAGATGCGGCTGCTTTGCCAGGAGTCCGCCCAGCTTTCGCTTACCCTCACGAGCGCCGCCGGCTCCGGGATCCCCGTCAGGGGTGGAGATCTCGTTGTCATCGGTCTCGACGAGGTCGGGCGCGGGTGCCTGGCCGGCCCCGTGGTGGCGGCGGCGGTGGCACTGCCACCCGTCGAGAAACGCTCCGATCTCGCCGCCTCCCTGAGCCGGCTCAATGACTCGAAGGCCATCTCCGGGCGGGAGCGCAACGCGCTTGCCGCCGTGATTCACTCGGTCGCCACCTGCGCGATCGCCGAGGCGTCAGTGGAGGAGATCGACGAGATGAACATATTGCAAGCCAGCCTCCTGGCCATGCGCAGGGCTTACAGCCGTTTGAGCGTGACATCGAATGTGGTGCTGCTTGTCGACGGCAACAGGAAGATTCCCGGTCTGGCGGAACGCCAGATGACCGTTGTCAGGGGAGACTCCCGGTCGGCCACGATCGCCTCCGCCTCGATCATCGCCAAAGTGTACCGGGACGCGCTCATGTGCAAGCTGGCCGAGGCCTACCCGCAGTATCAGTGGCACAAGAACAAAGGTTACGGCTCCCGGGAGCACCTGCATGCCATCAAGGAGATCGGCCTGTCTCCCTGGCACCGGAAGTCATTTTCTGTAAAACTATAAGGATACCGCCCCACCCGGCCCCGCTTTCCGAAAGAGCGATACGCAGACGAGCCGACCGCCATGTCCGAACCAAGTCACGAATCAGCCTCCAGCCCGCCGAGCGGAGCCCGGGAATTTCATCTTCCCATGCTGATCCCGGAAGGCATCAGATACAACTGCCAGGGGTGCGGCCGCTGCTGCTCGGGCTGGCCCGTCGGCCTGACGGAAAAGGACTACGCGCGGGTCAAGGACGTCGACTGGGGCTCCCTTCACCCGGAGCTGGCAGGCAAGGAGCTCTTCCGTCATCGCGATAAAGAGTTCGCCGGCGGCGACTCGCTCTATCCGCATTACACCACGGCGCGTGAGGATGGCGGCTGCTCGTTTCTGATCGACAACCTCTGCTTCATTCACGGCACACTGGGTGAAGACAGCAAGCCGAGCATGTGCAAACTCTTTCCCTATACCTTCACGGTGACCCCATCGGGCATCTATGTCGGCCTCGTCTACGGGAGCATGGCCGCGGTGCGCAATCTGGGCAACCTGCTTTCGGAGCAGCGCCCGATGCTGGAGCGGATGTGGCAGGTCCAGGTCGAATATGAGAGATCGCAGGGCCACGTCCCGGACGCGGTCGTCCGGGCAGCCTCCTCGCTGACGGCCGAGAGCCTGTCCGCCGTCGAATTCAAGATCAATCTCACAGCCGGCATTCCCCTTGCCTGGCAGGAATATCTGGCTGTAGAAGAAGCGCTCACGTCCGTCATTCACTGCGAGGGGCACGCCGATTTTACCCGGGCCCTCCTTGCCTGCAGCCGGCTGCTCTCGGAGGCGCTGCGTTTGAAATCATCAGGCGGCGACCTCCGGCAGCTTAAAGAGCTTCAACCGGCCCTGTCTGCCGCGCTGCCGGCCGGCTCTGCGGCGGCGCGGGCGACCGTGGCCGAGGAGCTGCTCTTCCGCGCGCTTTATTTCAAGAGTTTCGAGTGGCCGAAGATCCGGCGGCGCATCGCCGACCACCGGGGCGCGGCCCGCAAAAACCCGCTCACGGATCCGCAGGTCGTCGGGCACGTGCTTGCCGCGGTGCTGCTGGGCAGGGTGGAGACGACCGCGGGCAGGAAGGTGAGCCTGGCCGGCGCGCGCAGGCTGCGCGTCAAGCGGCTATCGCCGGAGATGACGGCCTTTTTCAAGCGCTATTTTTATCTCAAGCTCTTCAGCAAGACCTTTGCCGGGCCTGCTCTGAGCGGGCTTTCCGTGGTATCGGGCTTCAACAACCTGGTGGGCAACTTTCTGTGCGCGGTGACCTTCGCCAAGATTCAAGCCCTGCTGCGCGGTGATCAGGAGCTCCGCATAGCCGACCTCTACGAGGCGCACGTCCTCATCGACCGCGAGGTGGTGATGCTCAACCAGTTGTCTAGCGAGAAGAGATCCTTCTACGATCTCGGCTTCTCCTCCCCGCGCCTGTTCGACCGGCTCGTCGCCGAGGTCGCCGCCGGCTTTTCCATCTAGCCCAGAACAGCCGGCAGGTTGACGTTGACCGGCGCGGTGGACTTGCCGGCGTCGAGCGGCTGCGTTTTGGAGAGCTGATCGATCAGGTAGTCGACACCCTGCACCGTAATCAAGAATGACGCCTCGGAGCGGCTAATGTAGCCCTTCTCCCGCAGATACCAGAGCGGGAACTCCACGTCGCCCAGCTCGATGTTCAAGCAGTCCATGAGCATCTTTGCCGAGGCGCCCCCTGTCTGCGGGCGTTTCCGCCTGGCCTCCAGCAGCACCTGGAGGATGGCCAGGCGCAACTCGACCTCGTTCCAGGCCAGGCCGCCCCTGGCGAACTGCGGGATGGTCCGGCCCGCCCCGGCAGCCCCGGCAACCGGCGGCGGCTGGCCGGGCATGCCGGCCTGAACGCCAATCTGGGCGTCATAAGCCGCGCGCTTTGCCGAATCGGATAAGGTACGCCAGGCCTCGGTCAGCGTTTTGAACTTCTCCGCGTCGCCCGTCTCCGCGTTGTCCGGGTGGTACATGGCGGCCAGAAACCGGTAGGCATAGCGGATGATCGTCGGGTGCGCGTTGGGATCGACCTGCAGAAGCTCGTAAAAGGTCGCAGGCCGCTGCGCCTGCGGCTGGGCTGGCGCTTGCGGTCTCGGTGGCGGAGGCGGTGGTTGCCATGACATAGTTTATTGCCCCTTCAGTAGACTGTTTGCGATAACAAGCCGTTGGATCTCCGATGTTCCTTCGTAAATCTCGGTGATCTTGGCATCGCGCATGTAGCGCTCCACCGGATAATCCGTAACATACCCATAACCACCGAAAATCTGCACACACTTGACAGTGGATCTCATCGCCACCTCCGCCGCGTAAAGCTTGGCCATCGCCGCTTCCCTGGTGAAGCGCTGGCCGCGGTCCTGGACGACGCTGGCGTGATGAGTCATGAGGCGGGCGGCGTCGATCTCCGTTTGCATCTCCACGAGCATGAACTGAATCGCCTGCAATTTGTTGATGGTCTGCCCGAACGCGGAGCGTTCCTTGGCGTACCGCCAGGCGTGATCCCAGGCGCCCTGGGCGATGCCCACCGCCTGCGAGGCGATGCCGATCCTGCCACCATCGAGGGTGCTCATCGCCACCTTGAAGCCGTCGCCTGCCTGCCCGAGCATGTTCGTGACCGGCACCGGCGAGTCCTCGAAGATAATCTGGCATGTCGCCGAGCCCCTGATGCCCAGCTTGTCCTCGAGCTTGCCGAAGGTGAAGCCGGGCGTGCCCTTCTCGATCATCAGCGCCACCAGCCCCTTGTGCCGCAGAGCCGGATCGGTCTGGGCGATTACAAGATACCAGTCGGCCTCCACGCCGTTGGTGATCCAGTTCTTCACGCCGTTGACCACGAAGTGATCTCCCTTGAGGACGGCCGTGCACCTGGCCGCGGCCGAGTCCGACCCCGAGCCCGGCTCGGAAAGAGCGAAGGCGCCCAGCTTCTCGCCGCGCGCCATCGGGGCGAGAATTCTCTGCTTCTGCTCCTCGTTGCCCCACTGGTAGACGGGGGCTGCGGTCAAAGAGACGTGGGCCGAGTACATGACCGAGGTGGTGGCACACGCCTTGGCCAGCTCCTCGACCACGATCGAATAGCAGACATGATCCAGCCCGGCGCCGCCGTACTCCTCGGGAAAGATCATCCCGCAAAGATCGGAGGCGGCCAGCAGCTGGAAATTCTCCCGCGGGAAACGATGATTGCGATCGATCTCGGCGGCCTTGGGCGCGAATTCCTTCTGGGCAATTTCGCGCACGGTCTCTTGAATCAGCCTCTGCTCCTCGCTCAGGGCGAAGCTTAAAGGCATGTCCTTCAATCCGGTAGTGGCGATCATCGAGTCCCCCCGCAAACACAAGGGCGGTATCCCGCGGGGCCGCCTGCGAGCGCGGGCGGCTCGCTGGCATTCCGGAACAACCGGCCCGGCCGGGGAAGCCCCAAGTTCGATCATATTATACTCAAGCGCCAGCCCGGCTGAGCAGGCAGCGGGCTTATAATTAGGTCGACGCCCGAGCACATCTGGGGATGAAGCGCATGACTGAAGCCAAAGTGATCCTGGTCAACGATGAGAAGTCACAGCTGTCGCCGCTGCAGCAGAGTTTGAAGAAGGGCGGCCTGACCGTAACCAGCTGCGCGGCGGCATTCGACGCGCTGGACAGGCTGGCTGCCGAGGGCGCCGATCTGGTCATCGCCTCCACCAAACTGCCGGACATGGACGGCTATCAGCTTTCCTGCCTGATCAAGAGCAACGAGCGCACGGAGGGGCTGCCTGTCGTGCTGGTCAAGACGGGCGACGGCGGGGAGACCTTCTGGGCGGCGGCAGCCATGGCCGACAGGGAGATGGATCTCAAGGAGGCCAAGAGCGCGGACAAGCTGCAGAAGCTGGTTGCCGACCTCGTCGCGCGGTCCAGGGAGCAGGGCTGGAAAACCTCCATGGCCAAGGAGAGCGGGGTGGCGCCCGGCTCGTTTACCAGCGCCGACACGGCAAAGAGCTTCCGTCTTTTGCTGGGCAATCTCCTAATCGAGCGCTTGATGGGCCGGGTAGCGCGGTCGCTCATGGATGCGACAAGCCCGCGCAAGAAATTTCTGGACACGTATTTTGCCGTCATCTCCAGGCTGTTCAATTGTCAGGCGGCCGGTCTTGTCGTGGCCGGCACGGCCGCGCCCTGGGCCAGCTTTCACCTGTCGGAGACGATAAACAAGATGTCCTTCGACGAGCTGGTCAAGAAGCTGTCGCGTGAGACCGGCGGCTCGAAGGAGCTCTCGCTTGACATCAGGGGCGCGCTCGAGGAGCAGGGCGGCGCCGCAATCAGCACGCCGGAGATCCTCACGGTGAAAGCTGCCAATGTCACCCTCGGGGCGCTTGTCTTCTCCTCGACGCAGAAGCAGGGATTCGACATGGCCGCGCGCGCGGCCATGGCCGAGCTGCAGGTGCAGATGGCGCCCGTCCTGCGCTTGCTGCAGGCCAGCCAGCAGATCGAGGAGCTGCACCAGCAGAGCGATTTCCGGGCGGCAACCGACGCGCTGACCGGGCTTTACAATCTGGAGTTCCTGGTGGGCTTCCTGCAGCAGCAGCTGCTCTTTTCGTACCGGCAGCGGTCACCGGTGGGGCTCGTGATCATCGACATCGACCACCTGCAGGCGATTAACGACGAGTACGGCTTCGAGATAGGCGACCTCGTCCTTTCGACAATCGGCAACCGCCTGCTCAACCTGACGCGCTCGAGCGACCTTCTCGCCCGCTACGGCGGCGACGAGTTTGCCGTGGTTCTTCCCAATACGGACGCCAACGGTGCCAGGATCCTGGCTGAGAAAATCCGCCTGGAGGTGGAGCAGATGAGCTTCGTCAAGGGCCCCGGCAGAAAGGGCCCGCGCGTCACCGTATCGATCGGTTGCGCCGGCTTCAACATGGAGGACCTGAACCCGGAGACGATCCTGCGCGACGCCAAGCTCGCCCTCAAGCGAGCCAAAGAAGGCGGGCGCAATCAGGTTTCGCTCTGACACCGCCAGCGGTGCTTCAGGTGGCCGGCCTCCCGTTCCAGGGCACCGCGCATTCCGCTGTCCTGACGGTGACCAGCTCGTCGTACATGTCGTCGATCGCCTCCATCAACCCGCGGGCGTCCAGCGTATTGCTCAAGACGGCCGCAGCCATGGCGCCGCCGGCCCCGACCCCTTCTTTGACGTGGCCCTGCTCGTAGGCCCTCAAACCAGGATGCCGTGACCGGTTGAAGTCGGGACAGGCAGCGGCCATGGGAGCATCAACCAACCTGGCCAGCTCCGGGCATCGCGCAGAGCGGTCGAAGGCCACCCATCCGGTCGTCACCACGCCGACGGCTCCGCAAGACATGCCAAGGCTTTCCTTTGCCGCGATCGCCCGCATGAGCGCCCACACGCAGAGCATCTGCGAGCCGCCGGCCAGCATCACCGGGATCCTCCGGGACGCTGACAGGGCCAGCCCGGCGGTAAAAGGCTGCATCGGATCCCCGGCCGCCGCCACCGCCAGAAACGGCCGGTCGGCCGCCGCCCCGGGGCTCAGTCCGGCCCGCTCGAGACCCTGCCGGACGACCTTTGCCTTGAGCTCGTGGTCGCCCTGCGGCAGGCTGCTTGACATAAGCCGCTGCGCGTCATAACCGAGCGCCGTGAGGACGCCGAGCGCCGTCGTCGTGCCACCGGGCGTGCACTCGGAGACAATCAGGAAGCTGTCGCGAAGGGACAGTTGCTGTCCGAGGGCAAGCCCGCTTTGAAACAGGGTCTCGACGGTCCGCGGCTCCAGCGCCCGACCACTGGACACACAACCGGCGACTTCCCGCCCGACCGTCAGGCAGGGGATTCGCGGCGGCTCGAAGGAGCCGCAGTCGACCACGGCAACCGGCAGGCTCATGGACACGGTCACCGCCCGGGTTATCACCACCGGCGATACTATTCCTGCCGGTGATACCGGAAGCTCATGACCATCGGCGGTTCTTCCCAGCACCAGAGCCTCAGCGTCGGTCCGCGGCGTCAAGCGGCGCAGCCGGGGCGTCGCCCCGGCCGCGGAGATACCCGGCATGTCCGAGGTCATGGTGCTGCCGAGAGCCAGCACGAAGCGCCCCGACGACCCGCCGCTGCCGGCGCAAGCGGTGGCAAAGGCGGCGAGAAACTGGCGCAGCTTCCCGCCGGCGTCATGAACAGTCACCACTACGTCTCGAGTCATCGCTCAATGCTCCAGATCTTCGCGCAGGATATCGCAGAAAGGCATCAGCGACAGCGGCCAGGCCACGGCACTAATGATACCGAACCAAAGCTGGCCAGCCACATAGGCGGTCATATCCTGCTTGAGCATGGACTCGACCGAGCTGCCCTGACCGGGGCTGGCGGGCAGGAGCAACAGCGCGTTCAATCCGAGCACGGCTGCCGTGACCACGACGACCGGGCACCACCTCCTGATTGAAAGCTGAGCGCCGTGCCAGGCCGTCGCGCCAGGGCCGGCCGTGGAAACGGAGGAGGCAATCAGCACGGCAAATGTGTAAGCCATGGCCAGGACGGCGACGGCAAATCCCATCACCTGGAGGACGGCGTGCATCGCAGCCGGCATCTCCAGCGCGGGAAACGCCGACGAAAAAGAATCCGCGAGTATCACCAGGCACAACAGCCCCACCGGAATAAGCAGGTAGGCGGAGGCGACCAGCCAGAGAACGGTCAGATATCCCCTGCGCTTCCGCACCTGGGCCAGCGACTCCACGAACACCCGCGAGGAGGGAGGCCTTTCATGGCCCAGGCAGGCTCGGGCAAAGGCGGTCAGTCTGAGTATCCAGGCGCTGAACCCCCAGGCCATTAGAATCAGACCCGTGAGAGCAGACAAGCAGCCGGCGGTCGTCGCCCGGCTCAACTCTTCCATCGTCACTTCGCCGCCCGCAAGCACCGCAGCAAGCGCCCGAATGCCGGTGAAAACGGCGATGTTTGCCGTCGCCAGGGCCAGCGAAGGGACAAGGCACCGGGGAGCAAAGGCGACGGCCGACACGAACGCGTCGCCCCACCAACCCAGCCGCAACAGAAAGGTGAGTCTCTTCAAATCCAACTGCGGCACCCTGGTCGTCTCACCTTAATGGAGATTTATCATCCGCAGGCAATGCCCTTCAAGGTCTGCCATGCCGGGCGAAATTAAGTTACAAAGAAATTGAATCTTAGCTTATCAATTTGCAAGCGCTGCGTTGATTAAAGCTGCCCGGACTGCAGATTTACCTGCCCGCGCTGCGCTGGTCGTCTTCTTGACAAAATTTGGCGATGATGATGTTCTTTGAGTTTGATGTTTTTTAAGGGAAGCCAAGAGGCTCTGGCAGGCAGGGAAAGGTGACGGACGCGGATAAGGTGATCAAATTGCAAGATCAGTGCCCGCTTGCGCTCAACGCCGGTGAACCGGAAATCCGCTTCGCCAACGGTGCCATTATCGGCGGTGGCAGGCAACCGATTGTCATCGCCGGGCCATGCGCGGTGGAAAGCCAGGACCAGATAAACCGCCTGGCTCATAAGGTAAAGGCCGCAGGAGCAGTCCTTTTGCGCGGTGGTGCCTATAAGCCCCGCACGAGCCCATACGACTTCCGGGGTCTGGGTCCCGAGGCGCTGCGCTACCTGGCGGAGGCCCGAGAAGCCACCGGGCTTCCGGTGGTGAGCGAAGTCATGTCCCCGGAGCAGGTCGCGGTGGCGGAGCCTCACGTGGACATGCTGCAGATCGGCGCCCGCAATATGTACAACTACGAGCTGCTGACCGCGGTGGGGAGAACCAGGCTGCCTGTTTTGCTCAAGCGGGCATTTTCAGCCACCATCAATGAGTTGCTGCAGGCGGCGGAATACATCATGCTGGAAGGCAACAAGCAAGTCGTGCTCTGCGAGCGGGGGGTGCGGACGTTCGAGCCGCACACGCGCAACACCCTGGACCTGAGCGCGGTAGCAGCCCTCAAGACAATGACCCAACTGCCCGTAATCGTGGACCCCAGTCACGCGACCGGCAGACCGGAGCTCGTCCGCCCGATGTCCCGTGCTGCCATCGCGTGTGGTGCCGACGGACTGCTCATCGAGGTGCACGACGCGCCCTCGCAAGCGCTCAGCGACGGCAGCCAGGCGGTGTCACCGGACACCTTGCGAGCGATCGTCTCGGACGTAAAGGCAATTGCCCGGGCGCTCGCCTTTGCGCCTGACGAGAACTCCAGCAGAGACCCTCAACCACTGGCGGCTTTGCAAACATCCGCCGTCTGACAGCGCCAGTGCAAACGCGGAGCCGGCCGCTGGACAGCGGGCTCTCTTGCAAAAATGTGGTTGCCGGATCGACCAAAAACTCCGGATTAAATTTCCAGGCTTCGAACTGCTTTCTGATAGTCAGCTTCAACGGCTTCCAGAGAAAGGTGTTGGTAGACTTCAAGCGTCTTTCGGCGTTCATGACCAGAGATGAGCTGGATTTTGGCATCGCAGAGTCCCTGGGCGGTCAGGAACGTAAGCACATGATGCCGCAACAGGTGAGGATGTACCGTTCGCTTCAGACCGGCTTGGTCGGTGTATTCACGGACAATCTGCTGGATGCGCCTGGAAGTGTATGGTTGTTTTAGCCGGGAATCGAACAGGAAGGCATTATCTCGGTGGCTATCAAGCAAGTCAAATACTTGAACAATCGCTTAGAGGCTGACCTCGGGAAGCTCAAGCGCTTGATTCATCCAGTGCGCGGGCTCAAATCAATGAAGACCGCGTATGCCACCATTAAAGGGTTCGAGGTCATGCGCATGTTTCGGAAAGGCCAAATGTGAGCCTGGCAGCGGTTACCAGGCATCAAGGGCGAAGTGTATCTAATCGACAAACAATGCGGACAGATCCAGATATCCAACAGCAACGGCAATATGAGCGTGAGCAACTCCGGCACGATTCAAAGCCAGACCGAGCAGATCCAGATTAGCAACCACGGCGGGTCGCTCGGCTTAAGCAACCTCGGATCCATTACCGCCGCGGAGCAGATACAGGTCGCCAACGATGGAGACTGCGACAGCGGCTCCTGCGCCACCACCATCGTCAACAGCGGATCGATTGCCGGCAGCACGCTTGCGATCCAATCGGGGGCGGGCAACCTGCAGATTACAGGGACCGGCAGCCTGAGCGCCGGACCCGGACAGATTCAGCTGAACTCCCAATCCGGCTCCATTAGCGCGATCCAGGGCGGCGTAAGCGGAACAGTCACCGGTGATGCAGGCACGTCATTCCTGCTTGCCACCACAAAGACCGGGCTGAACTTCGGCGACATCTCGGCCGGCAACGGCTCCGTTACCGTAGTGGCGGGCACCGGCACCTTGAGCGTCTCCAATGGAGCGACGATCGCCGCCAACGAGGGCAACATCACGCTGCAGGACCTGAATGGCAGCTCCGGAAACATAGCGATTGGGCAGGGAGCGCGGATTGCCGCCAACACGCATTCATCCTCCACCGGACTCGGCAATGTCTACGTCTCCACGGGCGCCATGCCGGCTTCAGCCGGCTGGGTGCAGGGCACAGCGCCTGCGGGCGTGTCGGTCCACAGCGAGCGCGGCGGGCAGGTTTATTTCGGATCCCTTGGAATAACGACGTCGGGGAAAGGGATTACCCTCAATGCCAAGGGAAGCGATATCGTCTTCAACGCCCTGCCGGGAACATCCATATCGCTGCAAAGCGGCGTGAACATAACCGCCGATCCGCCGGCACCAGCCGGCCCCGGGGGTGCATCGCCTGCGGCCGTGATCCTGCTGCCGAGCGTGCAGGCCGGCGCCGGCCGAGGGGCGCGCCCGCTTTGACCTTAACCTCACGGACAAGGACATCGATGAGACGTCCGACGAGGCGGCATTCAAGCCGGTAAGCTTTACGCCGACATCGGCGGCGGCCATTGAGGCTCAAGCTGGTGTCCGCACACTGCCGGCGGCTGCGGCAACGATCAAGCATGCCGGACGCGCGCAGGTTTCCGTGGACGAGCGCTCGGGAGCGGTGGCCCTGGATCGTGGCGAGATCCTGGTGGTGGCGCAACGCCTGTCCACCGTTCAAGTCGGCGGCCACGCGGTCACGATTGACGGCGGAGCGATTGCCCTGGTTCGCTCCTTCGACGGTGTTTTGAAGGTCCGGAACCTTTATGACCGCGCCAATCACGGTGTAACGGTGTACATGGACGGGCAGTGCGTGCGGCTGAGGAGCGGTCAGGAGGTGGTCGTGGGAGCCACCCGCGGGCAGGTCGCCAGATCGCTCCACGCCGATCGGGTAAGCCGCCGCGGTGTCAGGACATTCGACATGTCCACTGCCGGCAGGCTGGTTCGCAGCGAGGTCTCCCTGGTATCGCTCCTGCAGAACAGCGCCATGCTTTCCCATCTGCTTGCCAGCGAAGACAGAGAGGACAAGGCGCTTGTGGGCAAGATCACCAAGATGGCCGCCTGCCTGCAGGCCGTGACCGCCCGCCGTGGCGCTTACAGTCAGGTTACTCCGTAAGAGGGGCGATCACCGTCATCAGGTCAACTCTAATCTCTGAGAGCGGGCGCTCAGGGCGGGCGGGACGCCCGCGCCCTGGGGGCTTCAACGGCACCGTCGGCACTTCAAAAAACGAGAGAGGCCGCTGAGCGGTCTCTCTCTTGACTCCTTACCCGGCTCTGCCTGCGCTTGCTATCCTGTAGCGAATCCGCGGTCCGTCACGGGCTGTTTTTGGGATCGGGGCGGGGGTGGTCGCCCGCGATGCCTTTTTTGTTTGAACCTCCAGTAGTTCTATTGTCGCGGAGTCACCATCCTTGGATTAGCCTTGCGGCTGTTGCTCGGTGCTCTGCACCGTCGCATCACCGGAGGCGCCGTTGCCGGTCGTGCCGGTTACGCGGGCGTTCTTGTAGTCGGCCAGGATTCTTCCCAGCGACGTCCCGCGCACGATCCCTTCGGGAACGGTCCCGCCGGTCGTGAGCACGTCCTTGGCGACGATCGGGTCGCCGTTGGTCTTCTTACCGATCTGCTCGAGCTCGAGGGTGCCGTCGAAGCTGACACGCACTCTCGGCGCGATCACGGCATAACCGACCGGCTTCTCGCCCTGCAGTCTGTCGACACCGGCGCCACCGCGTCCGTCGCCGTTCAAGATCTTCGGAACGTCGAAGTAGCGGGCACGCACCTTGCCGTCGCCCCGGTTGTCCTGGATGACTCGGCCTTCACGATCGAAGAAGACCACGGTGCTGTTCTGCAACACCTTATCCAGGTTGGCCGGATCGCTGGCCAGCGCGTTGGTGTCCACGGCGGCCACGCGGCGCTGGATTGCCGCCCAGGGCTTGTCCGGTATGCTCTTCGGCTTGCTGCCGCTGGCGATGCGCTCCTGCGAGGCGGCCAGGTTATCCTGCAGGAGTCCGGGCAACGCCTCGCGCAGCTGTCCCGTGCGAACCAGGTTGAACGCGTCGGAGACTGCCGGCTGGGCGACGACGCGACGGTTCCTCGCCTCGTGCTTGGAGTTCATGTCCGACAGGCGGTTGTCCAGGTGCTCGCGTATCTGGCTCAGCCGCTGCAGATCATTTTGTCCGCCGCGGCGGCTCAGGTTGTCGGCCGGGGGCTTGACGCCGTTGCGCGAGTTCGGCAGCTCGTCCAGCAACCCTTCCAGGTTCTTCACAGCCTGCTTGGCGAATGCGCTCTGGCTCGCCATGTCCGAATCGGTGGCGATGTAATTTTCCGCGGCGGCCGCGTAGTTGCGGACGGCGGTCATAGCCTTGAAGTACGGCCCTCTGTCCATGTTCTTGACCGCGTCCTGAGCAGCCTGCATGTCCGCTCTGGCCTTGGCTTGCCTGGCCTGAAGATCTTCTATCGCCTTCTGTTTGGCAGCCTCGTCGGCAAACGTCGTCTTGCCGGTCTCGATCTTCTGAAGCGCTTCGGTGGCGGAATTCAGGGACCTGATCGCTTCCTTCTTCTGCGTTTCGACCTTCTTGGTCGAATCAAACTTCTCCCTCACCTCTTGAACCAGCGGGCGAGCGGAGTCGAGTGCCGCGGTCGCCCTGGCCGTGGCTTCCAGCCTGGCTCTTTCCGCCGGCGAAACCTCGGGCTGTGTGTCTCTGACAGCCTGGGGCGCCGTTTGCTCGCTCCGCGTCACTTCCGTCCTGGCAGTGGCGGCTGCGGTATCGCTTCCGGCGGCGGTGGCGGCTACTCTTGTCTGCTCGGCCTTCGGGGCTTTCGCTTTGGCCTTGGGAGCCGGCTTGCTGTCCGTGGTCTGGGCCTTCACCAGCTTGCTCTGGTCGCCGAACAGCTCCTGGCGGCGGGCTTCATACTGGCTGACCAGATCGCTCACCTGCTGACCGAGGGCCTGATGTTGTTGCTTGAGGGCGTCGAGCTGCGCTTGCTTTGCCGTTATCTGACCGTTGAGCGCCTCGACCCGGCCGGTCTGAGCGTGCTTGGCCTCAGCAAGGGCGCTCTCGGCAGCCTGCAGGCGGGCGATGGCCTGGTTGATCGGCGAGTTCTGGTTGTTCCTGTCCACCGCCTTTTCGGTCTGGGCGATCTGGCTGGTGAGCGCATCAACCTGTCCCTGCAACGTCTGCACCTTGCCGGCGGCCTCGCCCTTGCCGTTGCCCTGACCGGCAGCCTGCTTGGCTGCCGCCAGCTGAGCCTCGAGATCGGTCTTCTGGGCTCGTTGCTGCGCGAGCCCGCTTTCCTGCTGCTCTAGCTTTTGAACCTCTGTTCTGGCGTCCTTGACGGCCTGATTCTCCCTGGCAAGCCCTTGAGCCGCGCTGAGCTGCTGTCTCAACGAAGCCACTTCGCGGTCGAGGGAGCTAATATTCGATTGCAGCTCGTTGCCCTGACCGACCAGCGATTCCATCTGCCCTTTGAGCGCGAGCGCATGCGCGTCCTGGCTGACCAGACTATCCATCTGGGCCCGCTTGATCATGTCGCCCAGATTGCCGCCGCTGTACGTTCTCGCCCCGTAGCTCGTCCTGCCCGGCTCAATAATCTCCTGGGCGCGTCCGAACGGATCGGTGGTTTTGACGTCGGTGCGCATGGTGCGCATCTGAGACTCGAGATCTGTTATGGATGCACGAGCAGGCTGCAGATCGAGCGCGCGCAGCCCGCTGCGGTTGAGCACGTTGCTGAAATCCGTATTGTTCATCCGGTCGGCAAACCTGCCGCCGAGCCTGGCGCCCAGCGCGCCACCGCCCAGCATCAGCACCGAGTCGAAGCCGAGCTGCCCGGCGTTGGTTTGCATGGTGGCGATATCTTTGTTCATGTTGGCCCCGGGATGCCAGGCGTCGCTCATGGCGGAGCCAATGGCTGTGAGCCGGTGCGGATCAAATACGTCGTTTTTGACCCAGTCGAATGTCTTATATGTAAAGTAAGCACCGGCGGCTGCCCCGGCCAGCTTCAGGAGCGGGTTTCCAGACTTAATCGCGATCGATATCCCAGCACCGATTCCCACCGTCTCAGCAAAATTGATCAGCGTGTTGCCCGTGTGCTGCGTAATCGCATCCTTGCCGGACTTAAACGTGCCGACGAGGGCACCCTGCCCAAGCAAGCGCATTTCATTCCACACGCCCGCGGCGATGCTTCCGGCGGTGCTGTCGTTGTGTGACTGCGTCTGGACATGAGTCTTGTCGGTGACTCTAGAAATCTCTGGTGTAGCAACCATTAGCCAGCCTCCCTGTAGGGATGTCGGGGGAACGACTGGATAATAGATTTGGGCAGAGGGCAAGTCGATTGGGGAAATTACCTTTGGTCTGGTAAGAATCCCATGCCGGGTCCCCCACAATTCCCTGACCGGATCGCCAAAACGACCGCAGCATCATAACAATTGCAGAAAAAAGCGGACAGAAGTCTCAGGATGCCCAGGTCAATATGATCTGCACAATTCCCCCTTGCCTGACCCCCGGCCGCTCGGGCAGCCCGCCCGCTCCGATTGGCGGGCGGCCCACTGGCTTGTGCAGGAAATCCTAAGATCGTGCAGCGATAGAATCTATATAGAAGGCAGCGAATCGTGACTGGAAATGGACAAGCATCTATCCACTTGCCGGAGCCGGCTGCTGTCGATGTTTAAAGTCGGCCCGCTGGCCATCGCCGGTCTGTCCTTGCCGCTGGTCGGCTGCGGGTCGCAGCTCGATGCCGATTCAAAATCGTCCGCCGACCGCGCCGCAACCGACAGAGAAAGCATGGTGGGCTCGCAGCTCACCGCCCGGGGAATCCGTGACCATCGGGTGCTGGAGGCGATGCGCGAGATCCCCCGCCATCTCTTCGTTTCGCCGCTGCTAAAGCCGGAAGCCTACGAGGACTCTCCGCTCCCCATTGGATGCGGTCAAACCATCACGCAGCCATACGTGGTGGCGTTCATGACCGAGGCGCTGGCTCTAAAATCCACCGACCGCGCGCTGGAAGTGGGCACAGGCTCGGGCTATCAAGCAGCCGTGCTTGCCAGGCTGTGCCATGAGATCTATACGATTGAGATAGTAGAGCCGCTGGCCAGGGTAGCCCGACTCCGCCTGAAGACCCTGGGTTACAAGAACATTCACTGCCGAACTGGAGACGGATATAAGGGATGGCCGGAGGCCGCCCCCTTTGACGCCATCGTCGTGACAGCCGCCGCCCCACAGGTGCCTCAGCCGCTCATCGACCAGCTTGCCCCGGGCGGCCGCCTGATCATTCCCGTCGGCGACTGGTCGCAGTCGCTAATTAGAATCACGCGCACCGGCGCCGGTATCAAACGGGAAACCCTGCTCCCGGTCCGCTTCGTTCCCATGACCGGCGAAGCTTCCAGGCGGCATTGACTCCGACTTTGCGCTTGCGGCAGCAACCGGTCAGTCTGGACGGGCTGAATGGTCATTGGCGTGGAGGCCCTGTCGGCGGTACTCTCGACAAAATCCTTTCAAAAACATCGGCCGCTCGTGCCGGGTCCGGTCAGATCCCTGAGCGGGATTTCCAGCGCTTCGGACAATGGCTCCAATCCGGGGCAGTCCTTTGCCAGGTCCTCTAGAACGTGACTTCGAGGAATCTCCACGCCATGACACGCAAGGAAACCCGTCAAATATCTTTCTGCCGCCTGGTGGGCGTGAAAACATACCTTGCCATAGGGTCCCTCGCTAGCGAACGCCAGTCGGCACATCATGAGATCTTCATTCCCCTCCTCGAACCATTCCCGCGCAAGGTCAGCGCACGTTTTGCATGCGAACTCTTCCCCCTCGGCCATAAATTGATCCACCGGTGTGGGCGCGTATGCTCGCTCGTGGCGCTCATACAGCACTCTCCCTTGCTTGAGCCCTGTGCACGGCAGATGCCCCAGCACATCTATCCATTCCTCTACTTCTCTTAAGGACGTCACTACAACCGTTCGCCCCGGATAGCATGACGCCAGGGCATCGCCGTATCTCCTGCAGCGCGCCCGGTTATCCTTGGCCGTCTCCTCAACGATCAACAAATCAATATCGCTGTCCAGGCGATGATCTCCACGCGCCCTCGACCCGAAAAAGACGACACGCGCGGGATCTCCGACCGACCGCACGCTTGCCACAATCTCAGTCAGGAGGCTGTCAGTTACCTCAGGATAGGTATACAAGTCCCCTTTTTCGGAATATCGTCGGATTTATCATCTGATTGCCTCTTCTATGCTACAGCCTGGCGGACTGCCGGCCGAATGCCGCAATGCGCTCGCCGGATCCGGCCGTCCCATCTCGTAATATGTTCGGGAGCGCAAAAACTTCATCGAGAATCCGGCTACCACCGGCTTGCGCCTGGCGGCCGCCGCGTCGTCACCGTCGGCAACTGGCCACAGCCGCTCAATACGATCACACGCGATCACCAGTTGCTGAGCCAGCTGCAAGACGGCGCGATCGGGCACGCAGCCTTCGCCCTGCCAAACGGGTCACAAAATGTTGGGTTGGGCGAGAAGAAAGAGTAACCTTCGCGTCAAGCGCATGTTCTTACAGAGGTGCTGACGGTGGTGTTCGCGACAGCGGCACGTAGATCCAGCCGGCAAGCTCAACCTGAGCTCCGCACGCCGGCGACGTCGAAATCAACGGGTCTTCGCGGAATCGGGTGGGCGACGTTTTGGACTCAGCCATCACTACGGGTGAGAGATGGTCCTCGATTGCAAAGAACCAGTCGCAGGAAGCGTCTCGCAAGGCTTCGCCATAAGCCTTCTCTCAAGACTAGGCTGGCACCATCTCGTAGCGATCAAACCAGCCTAATTGAGCAGCGCGCCATGGGGTGCTCCTTGATGTGAGTCGGTTGCCGCGTGACTGCAGACAGTCAGGTCCAAGTCAGATTTCAAGCCAGAGTATAGCCTTTAGTCATCAGGATGCCAACCACCAGGCAACCCAGGTGCCCCGGCTGGCCAAGTCGGGATGAAATTATACCGATATCGGTTAACGTTCCCGGAGAAAAACCCTGGCTGCTTGTTGAGCTTAAATTTGGCTTGCTATTCCAAGAATTTATCAACCTCAATTGAACCTTTAGCCGCTGATGATCGTTTATTCAGTAGACGCTGGAGGACTGTCTATGAATACCCGCCCCACTCTTCCAGAATCACCAGCACAACTGCAGCCAAGCTCGCAGCCGCTGCTAGCCGAACTGTGGCAGCAGTTCAACACCCGGTTTCCCACCAACAAGGACTGTCTCGAGGAGTTATGCAAAAGAGCCTGCCAGGACGGCACCATCAAATGCCGCCATTGCGGCAGTCAGGCTTTAGACACAGCCTTCTCAGCCAGGGTTGGGGTTTGCAGACACTGCCGGCAGCCTACCTGGCTGACGGCAGGAACTTTCTTTCACCACATCCGGCTGCCTCGGCCTTGGCTGGCAGCCATCTGGCTTATGGAGCGCGGCGTCAACATAAGTTCAAGTCAGTTTCACAAACTTGCCGGGATCGCATATTCCACAGCTTGGCACATCTTCAATAAGCTGGCTACAGTGATTCAAAGCGAAATGGGCGACACTGCCTCCGCTCTCCCCTCTTCGCTCTTCTCGCCGGTTATCTGCAAACGCAGCCGGGACACCCCCGCTAGATCTCACCCGCTCGCCGAGGAAGAGCACATTGCCAGGAGCCTTCCGGCACAGCCGGGCGATGCCAACTTCCCTGCTCACGGGGCAGCTAGGGAAACCTGGGCACCGCCAAGCGACCTCGCCTGGCAGCCAGCAGGTACAAACGATTCCGCGCCTAAGTCAGCGGTTGACAGCCCTGAGAACGCGCAGCCTGGATCATCGATAGACTGCCAGCCTATGTCCGCCCAGGAGGAGAAAGTATATGAGGTTCTAAAAGAGCAAGAAGTTCACTTCGATGCAATATGCGCGCGCACTGGCTTGCCGGCCGGTGAAGTGTCTTCGCTCTTGACATTCCTGGAGTTAGCAGGCCACGTCCGTCGCCGGGCAGGCGACCGCTACCTCCGCACGATCGATGACAAGAACGCGCCAAGCCAGAAGATCGGCAATCAGCGCTCTAGCGGTTGGGAGGAGCTTTCAGCGGCAGCAGCAGCGCTGGTGAAAAATGTGATCAACTTTGTCCACGAGCACTATCAGGGCGTAAGCCGCAAGTATCTGCAGAATTATCTATCCGCTTACTGGTGCCACATCGACAGGGGGCGGTGGTATCCGGGCTCGCTGCTGGAAGCGTGTTTCCGCTTCGGGCCGATTCGCAATGATGAAATTCGCTCATGCATTTCGACCGCCCTGGTCAAAATTCTCCCCAGCCAATGAGACCAGGCCAGACTGCCTGTCAACTGACAGTCACCGCCGGCAGTGGCAGAACCAGGATCTTTACCGACCCGGTTGCCCGGAAACGAGAAAAGCTCCTTGGAGCAACAGGAAAAACACATTGTGCACGCTCACAAACCCTTCTGCGCATCCGGGCACACGTGCGGAGGCGTTAAGAAACTTTACTCTTTAGTGTACGGCTCGAAGTCGTTAGCCAGGCAGAGTCCACTTACATTCCCATCATCACTGAACAGGTCGAGTACCTTGCCGATACGGGCGGCCAGCGATCGCCAGATAGTCTCTTGACTCATGCAGGCGGCCTCATTTTCTGGCAACACTTCATGAGGTGGAGCGCGTTGCTTGTGGCGTAGCCGAGCGCGTCATTGTTGAAATACGCGTAGACGTCCGTACCTTGATCGGCTATCTCGCTGATTAGCCTGGCTTCCTTCTTCAGCTCGGCGTCGGAATAGTTCGACGCAAACAGCTGCTCCCGGCCATGATAGCGGAAGTAGGCAAAGTCCGCCGTCACCAGGTCTCGGCGGGGGTAGTCCGGGGAATCAGCGATACACAGCGCTGCATTGTCGTGCTTCATCAACTCATAGATTTCGTCGGTGAACCATGTCTCATGGCGAAATTCAAAGGCGAGGCGCAAGCGGCCCTTCTTCGTCCGCTTCTCGCCCTTCAGCGCCATTTTCAAGAAATTGGCCAGAAGCTCCGCGTCGCACTTCAGGCTCGGGGGGAACTGCAAGAGAATCGGTCCCCAATGCTCTGCCAGCGCACGCGCGTTCTCCACGAACAGGCGCCAGGCATCATCGACTTCTTTGAGACGCTTGATGTGAGTAATGAAGCGGCTTGCCTTAACCGCAAAGACGAACCCTTCTGTCACCTGGGCCGCCCACTTCTCGTAAGTCTCGACGCGCGGCAGGTGATAGAACGAATAATTGACTTCGGCGGTCGGGAACTGGCGCGCGTAATACTCCAGAAAGGCCCTGCCTGGCAGATCCCTCGGATAAAATTTGCCCTTCCAGCCAGGGTATGTCCAGCCGGAGGTGCCGATCAGGATGTTGCTCACCGCCCCGCAAGTGCCTCGACAGAGATCCTGGCGCGTGGGAAGCGGGATTCCTTCGAGGCTCCAGCTTCCGCCACCATCGACAGGAAGTACCTGTGCACCCGTGTATCATCGGTGATTTCCGGATGGAATGCCGTTACCAGGAGGTTCCCCTGCCGGGCCATCACGATCCCCTCCGGCACCGACGCCATGACCTGCACCGTCTCACCGCAGGAAACGATGACCGGCCCGCGAATGAACACAGCCGGAAACGGCTCGCTGCCCAATTCGGGAACAGCAAGCTCCCGCTCGCAGCTGAACCTTTGCGGTCCGAAGGCGTTGCGCCTCACCTTGATGTCCATGAGCGCCAGGCGCCCCTGCGCTGAGCCCTCGATCTCCCGGGCAAGGAAGATGGAACCCATGCAGGTTCCATAGACGGGCATTCCCTCTTTCGCCCTTTCGATAATGGCATCGAACAGCCGGTCGCTCTGCCCGACCGTCAACCGGGCGACGGTTGTCGATTCACCACCGGGAATGATCAAAGCATCCACGAGTTCCAGCTCTTCGGCCCGGCGCACTTCCACCGCCCGGGCGCCCAGCTCGCCAACCATCCAGGCATGCTCGGCGAAGTCACCCTGCAGCGCGAGAACGCCGATCGTCATGCCCATGCTTACCACCCCCTGGTCGCCAACGATTCGGCGGGCTCGAGGCTGCGCGCCGTCCGGCCGAACATCGGCTCGCCCAGGTTTCTGCTCACCTCCGCGAGCACCTGCGGGTCGTTGTAGAAGGTTGTCGCCCTGACGATCGCCGCTGCGCGCTTGGCCGGATCCTGCGACTTGAAGATTCCGGAGCCGACAAAGACTCCCTCGACCCCCAGCTGCATCATCAGCGCCGCATCCGCAGGAGTCGCGATGCCGCCGGCGGCGAAGTTGACCACCGGCAGCCGCCCACTCTCCGCAACTTCGCAGACCAGCTCGTAAGGCGCGCCGATCTCTTTGGCGTAGGTCATGCGCTCCTCCGCGGGCATTATCGACAGTCGCCGAATTTCACCCAGGATCGACCGCGCATGGCGCACGGCTTCCACGACATCGCCTGTGCCCGCCTCACCTTTGGTTCTGATCATAGCGGCCCCCTCGCCGATGCGCCGCAACGCCTCACCGAGATTCCTGGCCCCGCAGACAAAGGGGATGCTGAACTTCCGCTTGTCGATGTGGCACTCTTCGTCGGCCGGCGTGAGAACCTCGCTCTCGTCGATGCAATCGACGCCGATGGACTCCAGGATCTGTGCTTCGACGAAGTGGCCGATTCTCACCTTGGCCATGACCGGAATCGTGACCGCCTCGATGATCTCGATGATCAGCTCCGGATCGCTCATCCTGGCCACGCCGCCTGCCGCGCGGATATCCGCCGGCACCCTCTCAAGCGCCATCACCGCCACTGCGCCCGCCTCCTCGGCGATCTTGGCCTGGTCGGCCGTGACCACATCCATAATCACGCCGCCCTTGAGCATCTGAGGCAGCGCCCTTTTCACCAGCTCGGTCCCGGTGCGGGCCTTGCCTTCGCCAGCAGTCTGAGCTTTCGTCACCATATGCAGTACCTCTCCTCTTTGAACAACCTCCTCAAACGAGGGTCGCCTCGCCGCCCCTTACCACCGCAGCGTCCTCCCGCTGAGCCCTTGTCGCCGTATACTCCGCTATCGCCTGTCCCAGCTTCTCGATCCCGCGCTCGATTGTCTGCTCGTCGTTTTGAATAAACGAGAGCCGGAAAAACTCCGCCCGGTCACCGTTCACGAAGAACATGTCGCCCGGGCTGAAACTAACCCCATCGCGCTCGGCATAACCGAGCAGCTCTCGAGCCGAGCAGCCCTGCGGCAACCTGCACCAGACGAACATGCCGCCCTCGGGCTTCCACCAGCGAATGCTGTTGCCTGCGTGCCGCGCCAGCGCGGCGCACATGGTGTCGCGCCTGGAGCGGTAGACATCCCTGATTTGCGCCAGGTGCTTGTCATAATAGCCCCGGCGCAGGTACTCGGCCATGATAGCCTGCGACAGCGAGTTGGTGGAAAGATCGCCTGCGCGCTTGGCCAGGCGCAGCCTGGACATCACCTCGGCCGGAGCAAGCAGCCATCCCAGGCGCAGTCCCGGGCAAAGGGCCTTGGAGAAGGTGCCCTGATGGATGACCACCTCGCCCGAGCGGTCGAGCGCCCTCAACGACGGCAATGGCTGCCCGTCGTAGCGCAGGTCGCCGACGAAGTTGTCCTCAAGGACGGGCATTTGATACTGCCGGGCCAGCTCCAGGAGCGCCAGCCTGCGCTTGAGCGACAGCGTAGCCCCCGTCGGGTTCTGAAAAGTTGGCATCAGGTAAAGCAGCTTGGCTCTCTCCCGGCTCAAGATGGCCTCAAGCACGTCGAGTTGCAGCCCATCCTCATCCACCGGCACCGGCAGGCAGCGCGCCTGCCCGGCGCTGAAGTTGCACATTGCCCAGAAATAGGTCGGATCCTCGACGACGACCACATCGCCCGGATCGACGAGCGTGCTGGCAACCACGTCGATGGCCTGCTGCGAGCCGCTGACGATGAGTAGCTCGTCGTCGCCGGCCGAGATCCCATGCCCCTTGAGATACCGCCTCACCTCCGCTCGCAGCTGCGCGTTGCCCTCGGCCGGGCTGTAGCCGAACATATCCGCGGAACGATCGGTCCGCAGAAGCCGGGCGACGATGGCCCGGAATTCCTCGTAGGGGTAGAACTCCTGGCTCGGGATGCCGCCGGCAAAAGAGATCACGTCGGAGCCCGCAGGAATCGGTCCGGGCTGCCGGCTCAACATCGCGAAGGCGGCCTGACTGGCCCGGGAATACTTGGCGGGCCAGACCATGCTGTCGCAGCCGTGCTCCGCGCTGGCCCGGGCTGACCCGCCTGCGCCCGCGCCGCTGACCCTGACGAACGTCCCCCTGCCCACGTGGCTGTGCACCAGCCCGAGCTTCTCCAGCTCCAGGTAGGCGCGAGAGACGGTAGACCGGTCCACATCGAGAAGCTCGGCCAGCTCCCGGTTGGCGGGGAGCCTGGTATTGTCGGCCAATTGCCCGAATTGGATGGATTCTCGAATCCGGCCAACAATTACCGCATACATCGGCAGATTCGGCCTCTTCAAGCCCTTTACGTCGCCAAATATATCCAGCCAATTCATCAGATTTGCTTAACTTTTAGCCGACTTAATGCTGCCAATTCCGCCGCCGGCGCCGTACCAAGGAGCAAGAACTCCGTCTGGCATTGCCTTGACGGCATTTATCAATGCCTAGACTACCAGGACTTGGCAGGATGATCAATCCAGCCAATATGCAGGCTATTCAACAAGGACAGGCGCCGCCGCCTCAGCGGCTGCCGGCCCTTGACCGTGGTGGTGACGGCGAAGCGGTACGTCCCGGAGAAAGAAATTGAGCAGAAAAGCCAGCACCGCCAGACTGAAGCTGGACAGAAAGATGCTGTCGCTGGCGTAGACCAGCGACTCCCTGACGTTGGAGAGAAGCACCGCCGCCAGCCGCTTCGCCTCGACGGATGTCCCCAGCGCCGTGGACAGGTGAGCCTGCAGGCGCGCCAGGGCCAGCGGATTGACAAAAGGCGCCATCACCGCCTCCGAAACGCCCGCCGGCGCCAGCTCCTTGAAATGCGCGGTGTACCTGGACAGGAGGATGGAGCCGAAGACGGCAGCGCCGACCGTGCCGCCGATGGAGCGGCAGAATTGCGTGGCCGCGGTGACCACGCCGAGCTGCCCTGGTCCGGCCACGTTCTGGACGGCGACCGTATACGTCGGCATCAGCAGACCGAGCCCTACTCCAAGCAGGGCCAAGTAGAGGCAGCAGGTGAGCTGCGATGTGCCACCGTTTATGGTGGCAAGCAAGCCGCTCGCCACCACGATCAAGCTCAGCCCGCTGAACGTGACCTTCTTGTAACGGCCAAGCCGCGTGACGATCTGCCCGCTTACCGTGGCGCCCGCGGGCACAGCCAGCATCATCGACATCATGAGCGAACCTGACCTTGTCGCAGAGACGCCGAGCACGCTCTGCAGAAACAACGGCATGAACAAGGTGGCGCCGAACATGGACATGGTCATGACGAACAGCGAGGTGGCGGAAACAGCCATTACCGGTTCCTTGAAGATGGACAGCGGGATAATGGGCTCGGCGGCCCTGGCCTCCAGATAAAGAAAGAGGCAGAACACAATTGCGGCCACGACAAACATCGCAGCCACGGACGGCGAGGCGATTCCCTGGTTGGCGACCAGGGTCAAGCCCAGGAGAAGCGGAATCATAAACCCGATGAGCGCGCCGACGCCGGGATAATCGACGGCGGCGATTTTGCGTGCCGGAGCGAAGGCGGGAAAAGCCCTCCACAAGACGATGGTGGCGACAAAGCCGACCGGCAGGTTCACATAGAACACCCAGCGCCAGGTCCAGTGATCGGTGATCCAGCCGCCAAGCGCGGGACCCACCACCGAGGCCACCGCCCACACGGCCGTGAAATATCCTTGATACTTGCCCCTCTCCGCCGGCGGAAAGAGGTCGGCGATGACCGTGAACACCAGCGCCATGATGATACCGCCGCCGATGCCCTGCAAGCCACGAAAGATGATGAGCTGGTTCATGCCCCCGCCGAACAGCCACGGTATGCCGCCGGCCATGCCGCACAGCGCCGACGAAAGGACGAAGCCCGCGACCCCGAGCAGCAGCAGCTGCTTGCGCCCGAAGATGTCCGACAGCTTCCCGAAGATGGGCACCGCTGTCGTGGAAGAGAGCATGTAGGCGGTGGTTACCCAGGCGTAGCGCTCAAAGCCGTTCAACTGGGCGACGATCTTCGGCATCGCCGTGGCGACGATTGTTTGATCGAGCGCGGCCAGAAGCAGGGTGACCTGCAACCCGACTATGGTCCACGCCAACTGCGTGCCGTCCAGCTCATGAAAGCCGGCTGCTTGCTTATGCGCGGTCTTATCAGCAGCCATTAGGGACAGCTACCCCTCCGCCACTGGTCTCTCCATATATTAGCTAGTCGGCGCCGGCGGCTCAATGTTCCAGACCGGGGGCGCCGGTTGCTGCCAAAGCCCTGCGGGCGCGGGCGTTCCGCCCGCAGGGCCAGGCATGCCTGGCTGCTTGCTTGCTAACCGTCCGCTCACCGCGCCGGCGTGAGCTCGGTGATGCCCTTCAGGTAAGGCCAGAGCACCTTCGGCAGCTTCACCGAGCCGTCAGGCTGCTGATTGTTCTCCAGGATAGCGGCCAGCGTCCTGCCGATCGCCAGACCGGAGCCGTTCAACGTATGGAGATATCTGGGCTTGCCGCCGCCGGCGGGGCGATAGCGCAGGTTGGCACGCCTGGCCTGGAAGTCGCCGAAGTTGCTGCAGGAGCTGATCTCCCGGTATTTGTCCTGGGCCGGGAACCACACCTCCAGGTCGTAACACTTCTGCGCCGAAAAGCCGAGATCCCCCGCGCAGAGCAGAACCCGCCGATAGGGCAGCTCGAGCGCCTCGAGGACAAGCTCGGCCTGTCTGGTCAGCGACTCGTGCTCCTCCTTGGATCTCTCGGGCAGGCAGAACTTGACCAGCTCGACCTTGTTGAACTGATGCTGCCTGATGTAGCCGCGCGTATCCTTGCCGGCGCTTCCCGCTTCCCGCCTGAAGTTCGGCGTGTAGGCGCAGTGATAGACAGGAAGGGCCTCCTCCTCCAGCACCTCGTCGCGGTACAGGCTCGTCACCGGAACCTCGGCGGTGGGGACAAGATAGAGGTCGTCGTCAGCGCACTTGTAAAAGTCGCCCTCGAACTTGGGAAGCTGCCCGGTGCCGATCATGCACTGGCGATTGACCAGAATCGGCGGGAAAACCTCGCGGTAGCCCTTCTCCGTATGGAAGTCGAGCATGAAATTCATGAGCGCGCGCTCGATCTTCGCCCCCATCTCCATGAGGACCGTAAACCTTGATTCGGCGAGCTTCACCCCGCGCGCAAAATCAAAAACGTTCAGATCGGCCCCGAGCTCGAAGTGGTGCCTGGGATTCTCGATCCCGGGAATATCGCCCCAGCGGCTGACCTCCACATTGGCAGTCTCGTCGGCCCCGTCAGGCACGCTGGGCTCCGGGACGTTGGGGATAGACATGCGCAGGGCCGTGAGGCGCTCCTCGAGCTCCTCTTTCAAGCGCTCGCTCTCCTCGGTTTGCCTCTTCAGATCCTTTGTCTCCAGGCGGAGAGCCTCAACCTGCTCCTTCGGCACCTTGCCCGTTTTGAAAAGCTCGGATATCTCGTTGGCCCGCTGGCGGAGCCGCTCCCACTCGCCCTGAGCTTTTCTGAACTCGGCGTCCACCTCCAGCAGCTCCTTCACGGAAAAGCCGCCGTTGCGCCTTGCCAGCGCCTTTTCCACTTCCTCGGCCTTTTCACGCACCAGTTTCAAATCGAGCATGACGTTGAACTATTTTCCCGCACAAGCGTCTTATAGATTGGATGATCCAGGGTAAGAATTATAGCCGGGCCAGGGCGCGCCCGCGGCCGCCAACCCAGGCCTGCTCACAGATGTTAACGGAGCGAGCGCGCCTATGAGCGAGAACGACCAACAGGGGATCAATAATGTACGGGCCGGGCATGCCGCGCCCGCCCTTCCAATCGGCCGCCCATCAAAGAGGATCACTCTGGGCCGGTGCGGCGAGGACGCCGCCGTGGCCTTCTACCGCGCCCGCGGCGCCCGGATAGTCGCCCGCAACTGGCGAGCCGGCCGGTTCGCCGAGGTGGACCTGATCGTCGAGGAGCCTTACGGAATGATGGTGTTCGCCGAGGTTAAGACCAGGCGCCGGCTGCATCGGGGCGACGATAGCTTCGCCTCCGGTTTTGCCTCCGTGGACCGGCGCAAGCAGCAAAAGATATTGACAGCCGCCCGAATATATGTCTCCCGAAATGAAAGGTTAGTAGAATTCCCATGCCGTTTTGACGTGCTCATCATCTCCTTTGCCGGGCATCGCCGGGGTAATCCAGGCGCCGAACCAGACCAGGCGCGCATTATCCACATTCCGGACGCCTTCGCGCAGTGACCGCCGGATCTCGTGAAACCCGCATCGACGGCATTTTTGCGTACGTAGTCTCCCCAGTGACAGGACCCCGGGCGTTTTGTAGCCTTTCATCACGCAAACGAGCGGCACGGTGGCATCAACGCCACAGACTGGCTAGACAGGGGACAGAAAATGACGTTCTGGAAGACGCGGAAGCGATTCGAAGACCACGTGAGAGCGCTGACCTGGCAATCCGAACAGTACTCAGGCGCCAACCGCCGCGCCATCAACCTGATCCCGCTGCCCGTGGTCTCCGAGGGCCACGAGATCGCCCAGACGCAGACCGTGAAGTTCCATCATCTGCTGGTGAGCATCGAAGGCAACCAGCGCACCTGCTGCCTGAAGATCATCTCACCAAAACAGAAGTCGCGCTCAGCCATCCTTATCTTCAGAGGACGGATCGTCGGCTGCCTCTACGGCAAGAAGAATATGGCCATGCAGGTGATGCAGCAGGACGCGCACATGCACGCCCTCACCGATCTAGCCACGGCCGGCAATATTCTGGACGCCTATCAGCTCCCCGAAGAGCTGGTCCTGGCGGCAGCTTCGCTGTTCCACGGACAGGTGCTCGAGTTCAGCCAGACGGCACAGCCGGATCAAGTAATGCTGTCCGCCGCTCACCAGATCGCCAGCTATTCCCTGCCCGGGTGCGTCGTCATCAACACGCAAGACAACGAGATGGTCTGCCAGGTCTACATGGCCAACGGCCGGATAATCGGCGTCTACTCCAGCCACGACGGTTGGGTGACCGCCAATCTCGAAACCGCCATGACCTACCTTTCCAAGGTCGACAATCCCCAGGTGATGGCCAGCATCCTGCCCATGCGCAGCGTCGACGACGTGGCTTTCCTGGGCTTCAGCCTGACCGGGCTCGGCGACAGGCGCTATCAGATGATCCGCCAGCAGCAGCTCGATTACGTCCGCAACGAGAGCACAGGCGAATCGAAGAAGAACACCTGGTTCGAGCGCCCGGAAGCCTGGTATCACAACCCGGCCCACGAAAAGACGGCAAAGATGTACACTCGCTACGAAAGGCCGCAACCAAGACAGGTTGTCTCCGCCGGACAGCGGGCGATGTCCTTCGCCGGCTCCGTACAGCATGCGCACTCCATCACTCCGTAATAAGCACGGCGCGCTTCTATCCCCGGGGAAACTCGCAGCGCCGCGCCTGTGTTGCTGCGCTGCGGGCCAGGCATGCCTCGCCGATACAGGCTCTCAAGCGTCATCTCAATCCTTCGCCTCGCTTCGCGTCGGGCCTCGAAGACGCGCTGCCGGCCCCGGGATCGCGGGGCGCTGCACCGCTGCGCCCTGGACTTGTTCAGTGCTTCACCTTGGGTGACTGCCACAAATGCTTCTGACCTCACCCGTTACACCGTGCGTCGCGGCGCCGGTATCGCCGCCGATCGTGCTACGATCGTCAGCGTCTTGTCCAGCCGGCGCGGTGATCTTCGTGGAATCTCCCAACGTAAACATCATGCCGTTCACGGCAAACGTCAATGATCGGGATCACCTGGTCGTCGGCGGCTGCGACACGGTCGAGCTCGCCCGGCGCTTCGGCACGCCGTTGTGGGTCGTCGACGAGAAGACCATTGAGCAGGCGGCGCGGGCCATTCAATCCGCCCTGGCCGGCTATCCGCGCTGGCGGGTCCTTTATGCGGGCAAGGCTTTTCTGTGCCTGGCTATCTGCCACATCATCCGGCGGCTCGGGCTGGGGCTGGATGTGGTCTCGCCCGGCGAGCTTTACACGGCGGCAGCGGCCGAGTTTCCCGCCGATCTGCTTTACATGCACGGCAACAACAAAAGCGAGTCGGAGATTCGCGACGGTCTGTCTTACGGATCCGTAAAAATTGTCGTCGACAGCGAGTCCGAGCTTGAGATGGTGGCCAGGGTCGCCGGTGAGCTGGGCAAGAAGGCGCGAATTCTCATCCGGGTGACCCCAGGGGTGGTGCCAGATACCCACCACTACATTCGCACCGGACACGCGGACAGCAAGTTCGGGCTGCCGCTCGAGCATCTCGGGCGCGTGGTGGCCGAGATAGCCAGGCTGGGTGACTCGGTCGAGCTTGCGGGTCTCCACGCCCACATCGGCAGCCAGTCGCAGGAGATCGAGCCCTATTGCGAGATCATCGAGATCCTCGCCGATTGCCTTCAGGAAATCAAACAGTCCCAGGGGCTCGAGCTCGGCGAGCTCGACGTCGGCGGCGGTCTGGGCATCGCTTACACGCAAGCCGACCGGCCGGTGCCGATTTACGAGTGGGGGCAAGCGGTCGCCGCTCAGACAATCGCCTCCTTCGAGAGCCGCGGGCTCAACCTGCCGACGCTGGTGCTCGAGCCGGGAAGGTCGATAGTCGGCACTGCCGGCGTCACGCTCTATACGGCGGGACACGCCAAGGATCTGCCCGGTGGACCGAAATACCTGGCGGTGGACGGCGGCATGGCGGACAACCCTCGTCCGGTCACCTATCAGGCCCGCTACACCGCATGCGTGGCCAGCCGCATGCACGGTCCCAGGCCGGATAAGGCCATCACGCTGGTCGGCAAGTATTGCGAGTCAGGGGATATAATCGTAAAGGATGCATACCTGACCGCGACGGCGGGCGATGTGATTGCCGTATTCGGCACCGGCGCCTACAACTACAGTATGGCTTCGAATTACAATCGCACCGGCCGCCCGGCATGCGTCCTTGTGAGCGACGGTCAAGCCGAGGTCATCGTCGAGCGGGAGTCCTATGCCGATCTTCTGAGGCAAGACCGCGTCCCCTCGAGACTGCGAGAGCAAGGATCGTGCGTCTGACGACCAGCGGCAACGGAGCACGGCGCAAATGGACTCTCTGGCAAAGCTCGGCTTCAATTTCGACCGAATCTGGCAGTTGACCTCGCACGCCGGCTTCGTCACTCTGCTCAAGACGGCCGCCGAGATAGTGATTATTCTTTACGCCCTGGTCTGGATCTGGGGCAGAATCAGGGGCACCCAGGCGGAACGCCTGGTCAAGGGTCTCCTTGTCCTCACGTTGATCTGCATCTTGTCGGCTTTCGCCGGCTTCACCCTCATCACCTCGATCCTGCAGCAGGTGATTCCGGTTGCCGTTCTGGCCATCCTTATCATCTTTCAGCCAGAGATCCGACGGGCGCTCGGCTACCTCGGGCGCAGCACGACTTACAAGTTCGACCTTTCCCTGGCCAATACGGAGCGCGATCGGTCCCGATTCGTGGTGGAGCAGATAATCAACGGCGTTCGCGAGCTGGCGCGCAGCAAGATCGGCGCCCTGATAGTGGTGGAGCCGCTCGAGGGCGAGCGAGACTATCTGAGCCCGGGCATACCGGTGAACGCCGATATCTCCAGCACGCTTCTGCTCAGCATATTTTTTCCCAATTCACCGATGCACGACGGCGCCGTCATCATCCGTAAAGACAAGATCGTGGCTGCCGGCGTCATCTTGCGGATGAGCGACAATCCCAACCTCAGCTATCGTTACGGGACGCGCCATCGCGCCGCGGTGGGGCTGTCGGAGATCTACGACGGGCTGTGCATAGTCGTATCCGAAGAGACGGGCTCCATCTCGGCGGCCAGCCACGGTATGCTGGTCCGATACAACAGCGCCGACGACCTGGCGGACCCGCTGTCTTACATCTACCAGCAGGTAAGCGGCACGAAGGCGCCGACCCCGCTGCACGCCTTCCTGGCCCTGTTCAGCCACAAGGCGAGAGCCGAAGCTGCCATCGCCGATGGTGGCACCACCCCGGCCTCCACCCCCGGGCAGATCGCCACCGCGGTTTCTCTGCCAGGCGGGCAAGACCAGGAAGTCGAGCCGTCCTCCGCACGCTGCCTTCCGGGCCAGCCACCGGTCGCCCCGGAACCGGAAGCGGAGCCGACGGCTTAGCTCGCGCCCGCACCTGATCTGTCGCTCGCCCCGGATGCGGGCGGGACACGCGCGCCCCCAGCCGTCGAGTCGGGGCACGCACCGGGACTTGAGCGCCTGGAAGTTGGCCATACACAGGACCTGCACCCGAAGCGGGAGGGAGCAGTCCACCCCCGGGGCGCGGGCGGCGCTTCTACAGCGCCTGCTCGATCTCGGCGACGATCCGCTTTGCCGCCTCGCGCCTGTCGGCGGCCCCGAGGATCGGGCGGCCGATGACCAGGTAGTCCGAGCCGTCCTTGATCGCCGAGCCCGGCGTGACAATGCGGCTCTGGTCGTCCGCTGCGGCCCAATGCGGGCGCACGCCCGGCGTCACCAGGAGGAAATCCGGACCCAAGGCCTTTCTAAGCCCGGCCACCTCGGCTCCCGAAGCCACCACGCCATCGCAGCCGGCGCCTTTGGCCAGCGCGGCCAGGCGGCACACCTGCTCCTCCATCGGCGCCGCAACGCCGAGCTCCTCCTTGAGCATCGCCGGGCCGATGCTGGTGAGCACGGTCACGGCCAGCACCTTCGGACGGGGCATGCCTGTCCTCCTGCAGGTGTCATCGCAGGCGGCCACCGCCCGGCGCATCATCTCCGAGCCGCCGGTGGCGTGGACGTTGAACATGCTAAGGCCGCGCGCCACCACCGCCTCGGTCGCCCTGGCGACGGTGTTGGGGATATCCTTGAACTTGCCGTCGAAAAACACCGAGACCCCGTCCCGGTGGAGCGTCTCGAACAGCGACGGGCCCTCGTTGCAGAACAACTGCAGCCCCACCTTGAACATTCCCACCCAGTCACGCAGCTCGTCCACCAGCTGCCGCGCCGCCTCCAGGGAAGCGGTGTCCAGCGGCAGGATCAGCCTGTCCCTGGCAGAGATGCCCGCGTTGACCGGCTGCACGGCCCTAGCTCGGCTGCCTGGCCTTGTCCAGCTTGTAGCGCTTGACGAAGCGGTCTACCCGTCCTTCGGTGTCGACAATCTTCTGGGTGCCGGTAAAGTAGGGATGGCAGTTGCTGCAAATCTCTACCCGGATCTGCTGTTTCGTCGAGCCCAGTTCCACCTTGTTTCCACAGACGCAGGTGGCGGTCACGTCAAAATATTTGGGATGAATTCCTTCCTTCATCTTGGCATCCTGGATTCAGGTACTTACACGCAATGAAAGATCATACCAGACGGCACCGGCGTCGTTGTCAACAAACCACAACCTCTTAAGATTTGCCGCCGGAATCTGCCGGGCGCCACAGCACGCCCCGGTCGATGCCGCCAACGCTATTGCAGCCGCAGAGCGCCATGGCGCAATCGAGCTCGGCGCGCAAAAGCGACAGCACGTCCCGCACCCCCTGCTCACCGGCCACTGCCAGCCCCCAGAGCACCGGGCGCCCGCACAGCACCGCGCGCGCGCCCAGGGCCAGCGCTTTCACCACATCGGTGCCGCGCCGGACGCCGCCATCGATGAGGACCTCCAGGCGACCGTCCACAGCCTCGACGATCTCCGGCAAAACGGCGATTGTCGCCGGCACCGAGTCGAGCTGGCGCCCGCCGTGGTTGGAGACGACGATGGCCGAAGCCCCGCACTGAAGAGCCGCCAGCGCATCGTCGGCGCGCATGATGCCCTTCAGCACGACCGGCAACCCGGTCAGCGAGCGCAGCCACTCGATGTCCTTCCAGGTGAGCGCCGGATCGAGCCGGGCCGCAAAATAGGCCACCAGCGCGGAGCTATCGACCTGCTCGGACAGGTCCCGGCCTTCAGCCACCATAAGGTTTTCCGCGGTCAGGCCCGGCGGTAGACGAAAGCGGTTGCGGGCGTCGCGCTCTCGCCCGGCCAGAAAAGGGGCGTCGACGGTCACCACCAGCGCCGAATAACCGGCCTGCTCGGCGCGCTTGACAAGCGACTCGGTGACCGCCCGGTCCCTGTGCACGTAAAGCTGGAACCACAGGGGCGCAGTGGCCACGGCGGCGACCCTCTCCAGGGAGCAGTTCGAGAAGGTGCTCAGGGTCATGATCGTTCCCAGCGAGCCCGCGGCCCGGGCCGTCGCCAGCTCGCCCTCGTCGTGGGCCATCCTCTGAAAGGCCATGGGCGGGATGAGGATCGGCATCTCCACCGGCTGGCCGAGCACGGTGGTGGAGAGATCGCGCCTCTCCACGTCGACCAGCACCCGGTTCAGGAGCTTGATCCGCCGGTAAGCCTCGATGTTTTCCGCAAGCGTGATCTCGTCGCAGGCTCCGGAGGCGTAGTAGTCATAAGCCATCTGCGGCAGCTTCTCCCTGGCCGCGCGTTCGTAGTCTGCCAGGTTAACCAGATCCATGCTCACCTGCACCTCTCCGCGTCCCCGCCTGCAAGCCATTTACCCTTGACATGAGCGCCTCGGCCTCGGCATGGTGACCATTATCCCTGTACGCCTGCGCCATCTGGGTGAGGAAGTCGAAAGGTGGCTCCGTCCATCCGACCCCGGTGGCAAAACTGCGCAGCACCTCTTCGACGGTGGCGTTTGCCTCGGCCACCTTTCCCTGGCGAGCCAGGGCCAGACCGAGATAGAGCAGCGCCACGTTGTGCATATGCGGATCCCGCACCGGCACAGGGTCCTGCGCCAGGAATCGCCTCAAATATTCGACGGCTCGGGCATGCGCGTTCTGCCTCATGCAGGTATCCCCGAGCGAGAAGTAGCACTGGGCGAGGAATTCCGGAGCCTTCAGTTGATCTCCACCGGCCAGCGCGATGGCCGCCAGATCAAGTTTCTCGGAGAACACCAGGTCGCCTACCTTGCCGGCCTGCTCTGCCCTGTGCACCGAGTCTCTGGCCACGCCGGCCATACTATTTGCGATGAACAGACGGCGCGGTCCCTCCAGAAGCTGAAAACGGCTGACCATCTTCGACAAGAGCTCGAGGCTCTGAGCGGTTTTTCCCGCCTCGTAGAGAATCAGGCACAGGCGCAGCTGCGCCTCGTCTGCCAGGTCGCCGCAGGATTGTACCCGGTCGCTCACGTCCTGCATGCACCGCCTGGCCCGGGCCGGTTGGTCATCCTCCCAGTAGATCATGCCCAGACGGATCATCTCTTGACACGCGTGAGGCGGCCAGTCCGCGCTGCCGGCCGTCATCGATTGCAGATCCCGCCGCAAGAAAGCCTCGGCTGCGGCAAGCCGCCTGGTCCGGCGATACAGCTCGACCATGGACAAAACGGCATGCAACCGCAAATCTAAATTGTCCGACCCTTCGGCAATCTTCAGTGCCTCTTGCAACGTGCTTTCAGCATTCGGCATCCGGCCCTGGTCCGAGTAAAGGTTGCCGAGATCCAGCAGCGCATTGCCCCAGTCAAGCGGGCGAGGCCGGGCCAGCTCCGCCAGACGCGCGCGCAAAACGCCGATGGCAATCGCTGCCCCGGCATCCCCGCGACCCGCCCGTTGCTGAAAGCTCTGCTTGAGCTCATAGAAGCACGCCAGAAACGCCGCCTGATCCTTGCGGAGCTCCTGCGGGCTGGCCGAGTCGACGTCGCCGAGATCGACGAGCGCGCGCGCGTAATCCAGGGAGCCGGCAGACGTTGCATCCCTGAGCAACGCAGCTCGCTGCCTCAACAGCTCGGCGGCCGCCTGGAGATCACGCTGCTCAACGCAGGCTCTTGCCGTTCTCTCCATCTGCTCCGCCACACGCTTGTCCTGCGGACCGTACCAGCACTGGTAGAGCATAAGCTTTCCCCGTTCGAGCTGGAGCCGCCCCAGGGGCGTCCAGAGGCAACCGATCGCCGCCGCGGCAAGCACCACCAGCAGTATCAGGGCGCGCTGCCGGCTCTTGCCGGCGGCGGCTTTACCGGCGGCGGCTTTGCCGGCGGCCGTTTTACCGCCAGCCGCTCCGGCAGCGGCTTGACTGCCGGGCTCAGTGGCAGCGGCAGCGCTGTACACCACATAGGGATGACCGCCCGTGGAGACACCCTGGTCCGAAACGTCCTGCCTGTGGGGTTGCCGAGCCCTGGTCTCCCGGTGAAACCTGTCCACCGCTTCCCGGCTGGGGCTCCTGTCCGGACGCAACATCTTGAGGATTACCGGTTTGTCCATCAACCGGTGTCTGGCCCTGTAGCTGACCGAAACGTCGTCCCCAGCCACTATCGAAAGCAGCTCATAACGCCCGTCGATAACGGTGCCGATGAGGCTCTCCGCCGCCGGACCGGCGCCCGCTTCTCTGGTTTCTCCGTCACCGGCTTCCACGGCTAGTTGACCACCTCTTTAGCGGTTATCTTTCTGCCCTGCTCCCTCAAATTCCTTCCCTCGGCGGCCCGCCCGGCATGCTCGAGCGCCCGGCCGAAAGCCTCGTAGCCATCCGCACACTGCTTGTTCAGCGGGATGCCCCCCTCCTCGCAGGTCGTGACAGCCAGGGAGAAATACCGCCTGGCCTCGGCATACCTGCCAAGCTTCAGCTCGCACAGGGCCAGCGCCTGCGAGGACGCGGCCACGCCGGAGTCTCCCGGCCCGCGCTCCTTCTGCAGTATGGCCAGCGCGCGCTTGTACAGGGGCTCTGCCTCGGCGGCATTGCCTTTGCTCTGGGCGATATTTCCCAGCATGTAATAGATATTGCCGACCCTCGGCTTGTGCAATCCCAGCTTCTGCTGGACCGGCAGGACATCCAGGTACGTCTGCCTGGCCTGCTCGAGCCTGCTCTGCCTGTACAGCTCGTCGGCCACAAAGGTCATCTTCTCCAGCAGCTCGTCGAGCCGCACCCGGTTTTCTGTCAGCGGCTGCCGGCTGCGGATGGCCAGCGCTCTCCTGAAGACCCGCGAGGCCTTCAGGAAGTCCCGCTGGCGCACATACAGATTGCCCAGCTCCTGCACCATGTCCACCAGGCGTGGAGAATAGGGGCGACCGTCCGAGGCTCGCATGCGCATGTCCTGCGTGATCAGCGCCTCGGCGATGCGAAATCGTCTCTGGTCCTGTGCGATGAGCCCGAGGCGCTCCTCGAGCAACGCGCAATGGTAGATGGACTGGATAAGCTCCGGCGACCCGTCCGCGAAGATCATCTGCCGGTCGTGCAAAGCTCGTCGGTAGTACTGCTCCGCCAGGTCGTACCGCCTGCTGTCGCTCGCATTGTTGGCCAGGGCATCGAGGATAGTTATGGCGCGTCCGTACGACACCCTCGACAACCCCGCGTCGCCCGCCGCGGCGGAAGCGAGCCCGGCCAGTTTCTCGTAGGCCTCCGCGAGCTCCTTCGATTGCGACCCGTACCTGCGCTCGGTCAGCGACAGTATCTCCTTGTATTGCCGAACCGCGTCAGCGGCGCGGCCTTGCTTGCCGTAAAGCTCCACCAGCCTGTTCATCCGCTCCAGCAGCCGGGCGTCGTCACCGGGTCCCACGAGCCGCTGCAGGGCGAGCGATGCCTCGGCAGTTTGAACCGCACCCGATCCGGTGGAGCGGTACCAGGCGATAAGGCCGGCGACAAGCGCCAGGGCCGCCACCGCCGCCGCCACCGCCGCCTTTCGGTTGCGAGCAGCGGAAGCCAGCGCGCCACCGGCCATGGTGGCGATCGCCGGCAGGCTAAGCGGGATCTTCCGGCGCGCCGCCACCGGGCAAAGCGGCGCCAGCTCTCGCTCCAGATCCAGCACCGACTGATGGCGAGCGTGCGGCTCCTTTTGCAGCGCCCGGGCGACGATTCGCTGCAGCTGCGGCGGCAGCTCCCCGGCATCCAGCGTCGACTCGGATTTCGCACCCTGCCCGACCGTCGAATAGTAATCAGCCAGCCGGCTGTCCGCCAGAATCGACAGCTTGCCGTTGAAGGCCTCGAGCATCATCCTGCCCAGCGAGTAGATGTCCGATCTCTGATCGACCTTTCTTCCCAGGGCCTGCTCCGGGCTCCGGTACAGCGGGTCGCCGTTGGCGGCGGAAAAATAGGCCGGGCTGTCCGGCGGATTGTCCAGCCTGGCAGAGGCCGGATCGGACAGTTTGGCCACCTCCTTGCCATCGGCGGATCGAACGAGAAATACGTTTGCCGGGCGCAGGTTGTTGTGGACCATCCGCCTTTCGTGCATGCAGGCGAGCGCTTCGCAGAGCTGGCTGAACAGAACCGCCCCCCGCTCGTTCCCTATCTTGCCGGTGTAACCGGTCACGTGGGCCAGCGTCTGCCCTTCCATGAACTCCATGACCAGATAACAGATCCCGTCCTCCGAGCTTCCGCAGTCGTAGATTGACACCAGATGCGGATGATGGAGGTCGATCGCCGCCCTGCACCTCTCCTTGAGCCCGGCGGCCCTCCGGGCATCGACCGGCAAACCGGCATTGAAGAGCTTCACGGCCACAATCCTTCCCAACATGCGGTCGCGCGCCCGGTAGACGATCGTGGTGCCGCCACGACCGACAACATCGAGCAGCTCATACCGGCCGTCGAGGATCTTGCCGGCGGCCGCCACAGGCTCGGTATTTCCCGGTCCAGCGCTCATCACCCTCTCTCCGCCAGAGGCGCGGGCAGCCCCAGCTTCCTGGCCCGCTGTTCCACCAGGCGCACCTCGCCGTGCCGGCCGGCGTCGCTCAGGAGACGGCAATAGTCTGCCAGAAAACCGGATGCCCAGGGGCAGTTGCGCGCACCGGATCTTTCCAGGATGGCAAATGCCTCCTCGTATCGGCGCTCGGCCTCGCTGTACCGCTTCTGAAGCCCGAGGGCGCGGCCGACAAGATAAAGGGAACGGCCGGTCCTCGGCGCTTGCGGGCCGGACTCCTGCCGGCAAAGATCGAGGTACTGCCCGAGCAGCCGCGCCAGCTCACGGTACTTGCCTTGCGCCTCCAGGGCGCCGGCTGTGGAGTCGTAAATGCTCTCCATCTGGTTGGCGCGGCTGCCCAGGCGGATCTCGGACTGACCCAAATTCACCGCCCTCAGGCCGGACGCCTCGGCAAGCGCGTATTTGCCTTCATTGAGGTAACAGCGGGCCAGATTTCCCTGGTTCCAAATGATAAGCCGGCGCTGCTTGGACTCGTCGGCAATTCGAGCCGCCCGCAGCATGAATCTCTCGGCCCTGTCCCATTGTTTGCCGGCCATAAAAGGATCCGCGCATCTGTAGAGAATGTCAATCGCCCTGCCATAACTCCTGAGAGCCCTGGACGAGTCTGCCAGCTTCGAGTACAGGTCGCCCAGCCATTCCAGAGCATCCACCTCCTCCATCGAGCCTGGCGGATAGGTCAAGCGGACCACGGTCAGCGCTCGCTCGACTTGCGCCGCCGCTGCCGAGTAATTGCCGCCGCTCTCGTAAAGCCTGGCCACCCGGTTGATATCCGGAAGCAGGCTCACGTTGTCGTGCCCAAGGACCATCTCTTTGAGATCCAGCAGGATAAGGGCCGTTTGCAACCGCCCCGGGCCGCCGGTGCAATACCAGGAGGCCGCCGCGCCGAGCAGGAGCACCGTCAGCAGTATCACAGTCCCCGGTCGCCCTCGCTTCTCCCGCCCCCTGCCAGCGGCGTCCGGCTTGGCGGGCACACCGGCGGCGATGCCGGCAGCCCACACAGGCTCCTTGTCCGCCGGCAGGTCGGTCACCACGTAGCGATCTCCGCCGGCGGTAACACCCGAGTCCCGGAGGGCTCCTCCTTCCCCCTCCTGGCCGCCCCCTCCAGGCTGCCTTCCAGGGCCGGCGCCCCCGGCGGCCTGCCTTTCAGCCTGTCCCGCCGAAGGCATTATCGTCACCGCCACCGCCTTGTCCAAAAGCAGATGGCGCGCCCTGTAGGTCACGCCCCGCCCGTCGCGCCCGACCACGGACTCGATGCGGTACCTTCCGTCCAGAACGGATCCGACATTGGCATCGCCGTCCAAAGCTTCCTCAACCACAGCACCTGGCCCCCGGATCATTCTCAATGTACCCGAACCGGCGGGCAGCGCATGACCCGGGCTGTAAAGGTCGAGGCCGGCGCCGCGAAATCAGTTGATCGGCTGCTTGATCTCCAGCCCCTCGCCGGTGGCCGTCGAGAGCCTCTCGCCTTCGACGTCCAGGTAAACCTTTCTGGCCCCGGCCGCTTCGGAGACGGTGCGCCGCAGCTGCTCGAGCCTGGTCTCCAGGGACGTGCTGCCGCCGCCGGAGGCGAAACGGCGCGACAGGTTGATGACTATGTCGCAGCCCTTCTCCTTGACGTCCAGGACAATCGTTCCCCGGGGGATCTCGCTGCCGATGCCCGACCGCGCCTCGGCGCTCGTCGGCCCGCGCAGGAGCTCCTCCACCGCCGACCGGAAAGCGTCGCTGCCGGAAGATTTCCTGTTTACCCTGACCAGCCGGAGGTCGTCGCCGTCCGGTCTGACGAACCAGACGTGGATCTGCCTTGTGGCTCCGGTCCCCACCAGCTCGCCGAGCACGGTCCGGCTGGTGCAGGAGCTCAGACAGATTATCGGCAACAGGAGGATTCCGGCGGACAGCCACGACCAGACCCCGGGAGCGCCGGCACCCTGCCGGCTTCTGCTTGTTTTACGGAACACTAATTGCCTGCCTTCTGCGCAATCCGACTGGCCACCCGCGGTGCCAGCAACAGATTACCATCAAATTCCACCCGATCGTCGAGAACCTGGAACCCGGCCAGGCGAAAAGCATGATCCTTGCGATCGAACCTGGACAGATCGACCAGCGGGTTGAGCAGTTTGGATACGAAGACCGCGAATTCCTGCGGGTTGGGTATCTCAGGGGAGTTGACCTGCAGATCGTTTACGAAAATTCTGGAGTTTCCCACAAGGACCGGCTTGCCGGAAAGCTCGACCGGAACGCCGGTGTCGGGCGCCGCCCCGGCGGTCACCATGGTCGACTTGATCTTGACCACGCCGGACCCAAGCGACACCTGCGGGCAGAGCAGCTCGAGCTGCTGCTGGCCGAGTCCCGGCACGTCGAGCTTGAGCATTCGCAGCGCCGAGGACACCCTCGGGCTGGCAAGCCCTCTGGCCACCTCTCGAGAGGAGACCTCCCCCCGCACGTGGAGAAGGGTCGGGGCCTCGACGCCCGGCTTCTTCCCCCGCCCGGGCAGATAGCGGATCCAGACCGGCATGGCCGAGACGACGTGCACCCGGCCGAGCGGAACTCCCCTGTAAGAGCCGCCCTTCAGGTCGAGGTCGATCGTCTTCACCTTCCCTGACAGAAGGTCGGTGAAGTTGTAGGTTTGAACCCTCGCCTTGACCTTGCCGTGCAGCGCCAGCTTCAAGGCGATCTTCGCGCCCGTGCTCAGGCAGAGGTTGGTCAGCGAGTTTAAGCCGCAGTATTTTTGAATGGCGTGACTCAACCTGCCGGCCACCGGGAAAGGCGGCGCCGCCTCAGCTGCCGTCGCCGGCGCGGCGACGATTAGCGAGGCGATGACCGCAATCGCCAGCTCTGGCAGCGGCGCCCTGCAGGCGCCGCTTCGGCTGTGGTCGGCAACCATCGATACTCCGTCCCCCGAGGTTGTCAGAGGGAAAGGATAGCAAAGCTGCCGACCTGGCGAAAAGGAGATCTGATTAAGGCCGGCAGGCTCAGGTCTGCGGCGAGCGCATCTTCTCGCTGAGGGCGTCCTTCAAAAGCTCGTTCTGCTTGAGGAGCGACTTCAGGTGCTCGTTGGCGATGGCCAGCTCGGCCTGCAGCTCGGCCACCGTCTGCTCGTGGGTCACGCCGGTGACCGGATCGCGTCCGGGCATCTTGGGCAGGAGCACGTAGCCCAGCTGAACCGCCTTCAAGGCCGCGGCCGTCCGCGTCGGCACCTTGAGTTTGGCCAGGATGCACTCGATGTGCTTTTCCACGGTCCTCAGCTTCATGTCCAGCTCTTCGGCGATCTCTTTATTGCGCAGGTCGAGCCGGATCAGCACCTCGATCTCCCTGTCGGTCAGGTTGGTGTTGGGCATGGAGATCGACGGGCTCTGCTTGACTAGCTGGGTGATCTTGGGATCGCAGTAAGGCAGCCCGCGCGTCACCTGCTCGATCGCCTCGAAAAGCGACCGCGGCCCCGAGCTCTTGAGGCAGAAGCCGCGCGCCCCGGCGCGCAGGAGCTGGTTGTGATATTTGGTCGCGTGATAGGAGTCGGTGAGGACCAGGATGTGGGAGTTCGGCAGCTCCTGGCTGACGCGCCGGCAGACCTCGACCCCGTTCAATATATCGAGGTCGACATCCAGGATGATGAAGTCAGGCTTCATACGCCGGATAATCTCCGTTGCCACCATGCCGTCGGCCGCCTCGCCGACTATCTCGACAACCTCGGAGACCACCCGCTTCAATCCGAACCGTACAAGCTCGTGCCGCTCGCATATGACCGTGCGTGGGCGAAAGACGGAATGTCGCGTGCTATCCAATTAGAGCTCCAGTCCCTTCATGTGTAGTGCAGAGGCTTGCGGCTTATATCCTGGGCTCAGCCACCGCTAATATTCTAACAACGGATCCGCCAAGCAGGGCCAGATCGGCGCATCGCCCCCTTATTGCCTACGTTACGTGATGGTAGACGCGCCGTCAAGATGTATTCACCCGGCGTAGCCAGCCGATATCCGATCGAGTCCCGCCGCATCGATGGGGAATACTCCCCCGGCTATGACAACCGCGCTAAGCAGACAGCGGTGCCGGGCCCGCCGGCAGTGGGAGATATACCATGACCGTGGGATAACCCCCAATAGACTTGACTACCCGGCCATCGTTAAGCTGTGCTCACGTTGACGGACCCAGACAGCAGGTTTCCCGTGAGCAAAGAGTCAACCACAGCCATAACAGCCAGCTTGACCCTGGCTTTCACCCTGGTCGTAGCGGCAGCCACCACCGGCGCGCAGGCAGCTAAATTGAATGCCACGCCGCTGCCGCACGAGAGGGAGTCGAAGAATTTCGCCAACCCGGACTCCGAGACGATCATCCTGCATCCCAGCCGTTTCCAGCGCCGCCTGGACTATCGGGAGCTGGAAGCCGAGAAGAAGAAAGAGGATGCCGAGGCGGCCAAGAAGGCCGCCGAGGCCCAAATGCGGGCCGGCGAAGATCGCAAAAAGGCCCAGCAGCAGGTAATCGAGAATTATAAGAAGCGCCAGGAGATGGCCGTGCAGGCCAACAACCGGGCGGTGGCCCTCGGCAAGCAGGGCCGGTGGCAGGAAGCGATTCAGGCGCACGAGCAGGCGATCCAGCTCGATCCGCAGAACAAGCAATTTCGCATCAACCTCTCGGCCGCCCGCGTGGCCTGCGGTCAGGCCAAGCTCGCCGGCGGGGATCTGACCACCGCCGCCAGCATGTTCCGCAAGGCGCTCGCCGCCGCGCCGGACAACGCGCTGGCCGGGAAATTGCTGGCCCAGACGATGGCCAGGCAGGGCGTGGATCCCACATCGGCCGATACCAGGCTTGCCGCCGGTGATCAGCTGGCGGCCGTCAACGACTGGGAGGGAGCCTCGGTGGAATACGAGGCGGCCATGCAGATAGAGCCCTCGGCCCGCACTTATACAAAGATGGGCGACCTGGCCCTGCGCTTCGGGCAGGTGTCCACGGCCATGAACTGGTACACGCAGGCGATCGTGAAGAACCCGGAATACGGCCCGGCCCACCGGCAGCTCGGGCTGCTGGCGATCAGCCAGAAAGACTACACGGCCGGCGCCTCCTCGCTGCGCAAGGCGGTCATCCTCGACCCGCACGACACGGCTGCCGGGCAGGCGCTGGTGGAAATCTGGCGCCGTCAGGTGGCCGGCAACCCGCTCCTGGCCGAGAACCATCTCGGTCTGGCCGGCGCCCTGCAGTTGACCGGAGACTTTGTCGGCGCCGAAAGCGAGTACCGCCGGCTGGAAGCGCTCGACCCGCGCAACCCGGGTCTGCAAGCCGGGCAGGCCAGCCTCGCCCGCGCCATGCAGCACGACAAGGCGGAAAAGCACAAGCTGGCCGCCGAGACTCTCTACAACCAGGGGCTGCGCCGCGAGGCGCTGGCCGAGATAAGCCAGGCCGTCATGCTCGAGCCGAGAAACGCCCGGTACCAGTTTCTCCTGGGCGAGTGCCTGGAGGCCAACGGCGACTATCAGGGCGCGCACCAGGCTTACCTGACCTGCGTGCTCATCGATCCGGAAAACAACAAGCAAGCCGCCGTGCGCATGAAGCAGATGCAGGCGAGCGTCAAGGGCGGCAGCATGGCCATGCCGCAGGGTCTGGCCAGGACCGCCATGTCCGCGGCGCCCGCCCAGCAGGCCGCCCCCGCTTACCCTGTCCAGCAGGGCGTCTTCAACGCCGGCGCCGCCCCGAACTTCGGGCTTCCGCGCAAGGACATGTTCGAGGGAGCGCCGGCCTCGGCGGCACAGGTGCCGGACATGACCAACCCGCTCGGCTTCCGCACCCACGACGAGGCCGAGGCGCCATCCGCCTTCACAGCCGCCGGCGCTCAGCAAGCGGCGCCGCGTGCCACCAGCGATGATGGCTTCTCGGCCGCCTCCGGGCAAGCGGGCGTCCCGGCCGCCTCCGGCAACGCGAGCGTGAACGACGCCATGTCCCGGGTCACCGACGCCGAGGCCCGGCGCGACTATGCCGGCGCGATCTCGCTTCTCCGCCAGATCCTGGCCGGCAATCTGCAGAACGCCGAGGTGCATCACAGGCTGGCCATCAACCTGCTGGCCACCGGGCAGATCAACGAGGCGGTATCGGAATTTCGCATCGCCAGCGCCTTGAGTCCCGCCAAAAGAACCTACGCGGACGATCTGGCCCAGGCCCTGGCTATTCACACGCGCGCGCTGACGAGCGACGCGGGGCCGGACAGTTCTGGCGCAAACGCGGGAGCGAATAAATGAGCTTCTATTTCCAACCACCGGACCTGGCAGAGTTTCCCCGGCGCTCCTACCGCCGGTTCCTGGAAGAGACGTTGGGCGATCTCTTCTCGGAGATCTCGCCTGTGGCCAGCGAGTTCAACCCCCGCTTCGAGCTTTCCTTCGTCGGTCAGGACGGCAAGGTGCACTGGCGCTTCGAGGATTACGCTCCCGACTCCGGCTATCCGACCACCGCCGAGCAGGCCCGCAGGACCAACATGACCCATGCCCGCCGGCTTCTTATGGAGGTCTGGCTCAGGGACACGCAGACAGGCGAGCTGCGCAAGTCCAACTGCTACATGGGCGACGTGCCGGTGATAACCGATCGCGGCACATTCGTCATCAACGGCTCCGAGCGGGTCGTCCTCGGGCAGCTCGTGCGGGCGCCGGGCATCTACTACCAGAGCCCGAGCACGCTCACGTACAAGGCCCTCATGCTCGCCGAGCTGGGCGCCCCGGTCAGCTTCGAGCTCGACCTGGAGACCGGCACCGGCAAGACCAGCCGCGCCAAGTGCCGGGTCAAGCTGCCCAAGCGCTCCTGGGTTTCCGCCACCACCCTGCTCATCGCCATGGGCGTGGACGTGCAGACGATTCAAAAGCGGCTGGGTCCGGCCCTGGAGAGATACCGGATCGAATGGAAGCCGGTCACCCAGACGGAGGCGCTCGGCGTGATCGGGCGCGCCTGGAAGCCCGACGGGGCAGGCGGCACCACCAGCGGTGCGCAGGCGCTCAAGGAGCTCACCGACAAGCGCCGTTACTCGCTGGGCAGCCTGGGCCGCCGGCGGATCAACGAAAAGCTCGGGCTGGAGGAGACAACCTGGCAGATGACGGCCAACGATCTGCTCTGCGCCGTCGAGTACCTGCTCGGCCTGCCGGCCGGGGTGGGCGACCTGGACAACATCGACAGCCTGGAGAACCGGCACCTGAGGGGGGTCGGGGGCATCCTCACCAGGTCGGTGCGCCCGGCGCTCGCCCAGATGTCCCGCTCCATCCGCACCCGCCTGGAGCTGCACGAGGAGGATGAGATCGGCAGCCCGATCGATTTCGTCGACACCCGTCCCTTCGTCAACGCCATCAACAAATTCTTCGCCGGCAACCCGCTGGTTCAGTACCTCGACCAGCAGAACCCGCTGTCCGAGCTTTCGCACAGAAGGCGCATCACCTCCTTCGGCCCGGGCGGCATCGACCCCAACGCGGCGCCGACCGAGATGCGCGATGTCCACCCCAGCCAGATCGGTCGCGTCTGCCTGGTGGAGTCGCCGGAAGGCAAGAACTGCGGGATGGTCGCCTACATGGCCACCTACTGCCGCATCGACGACGACGGCTTCATGACCGTGCCTTACCGGCGCGTGGTCGGCGGCGCCGTCACCGACGAGGTGTGCTACCTCACCCCGGCCGACGATCAGCGCTACACGCTGGCGCCGCCCGACACCAGGGTCGAGGAGGGACGGCTGGTCGGCCCGCTGGTCACCGCCCGCCGCGGCGAGAGCTTCTTCACCTGCGCTCCGGAAGAGGTCGACATGATCGGGATCGCCCCCCAGGGCTTCATCTCCGTCGGGTCGGGTCTGATCCCCTTCCTCGAGCACGACGACGCCAACCGCGCCCTCATGGGCGGTGGCATGATGCGGCAGACCCTGCCGCTGGTGCGCCCGGAACGCCCGCGGGTGGGCACAGGCATAGAAAAGGTCGTCGCCAACTCGTCAGGGCACTCGGTGGTCGCCAGGCGCTCGGGCATCGTCACCAAGGTGACCGGCAACGAGATAACGCTGAGGCAGGCGAGCGGCGAGCTGCGCACATATTCGCTCATCCGCTTCGACCGCACCAACCAGAACACGATCCTCGACCAGCGGCCGATCGTCAAGGTCGGCGAGCAGGTGGACGCCGGGCAGATCATCGCCGACGGACCGGGAATCGATCGCGGCGAGCTGGCGCTCGGGCGCAACCTGCTCGTCGCCTTCCTGCCCTGGCTCGGCTACAACTTCGAGGACGCCATCGTCGTCCGCGAGGGGCTGGTCAAGGACCACAAGCTGACCCACATCGAGATCGAGAAGCACTCCATAGGCGTCCACCAGACGCTGCGCGGTCCGGAAATCCTCACGCCGGAGCTGCCCAACGTCGGCGGCAAGGACCTCGAGCACCTCGACGAGCGCGGCATCGCCAAGGTGGGCTCTTACGTCAACCCGGGCGACATCCTGGTCGCCAAGCTCTCGCCCAAGGAGCAGAAGGCGCTTTCGGCCGAGGAAGAGCTCCTGCAGTCAATCTTCGGCAAGGTCGCCGAGGAGATGGCCGACACCAGCCTGCGCGTGCCGCACGGCTCGGGCGGCCGCGTCATAGACATTCGCATCTTCACGCCGGAGACCACGCCGGAGTTGAAGGCCGGCATGATCTGCGAGATAGAGGTTCTCATCGCCAGGCTCTGCCCGGTCGAGGTCGGCGACAAGCTGGCCGGTCGCCACGGCAACAAGGGGATCGTCTCGATCATCGTTCCCGATCAGGATATGCCTTACCTGCCGGATGGCACGCCCGTGGACATCTGCCTGAACCCGCTGGGCGTGCCCAGCCGCATGAACGTCGGGCAGGTCTTCGACACCCAGCTCGGGCTCTATTCCTCGATCCTCAACCGCTATTACCGGATCCACCAGTTCGACGAGTCGACGAGCAAGGACGCCTCCTACAACCTGGTCACCAACGCGCTCGCCGAGGTGCGCAAGCTGCCCGGCTATCAGTGGATAGGCGAGAACGGCAAGGCCACCCTTTACGACGGGCGCACCGGCGAGCCGTTCGATCGCCCGGTGCTGGTCGGTCGCCAGTACATGCTCAAGCTCAACCAGCTCGTCCTCCACAAGATCAACGCCCGCTCCGGTCTGGGCGGCCCCTACGCAGCCGTCACCCAGCAACCGGTCGGCGGCAAGGCCAACCACGGCGGCCAGCGCATGGGCGAGATGGAGGTCTGGGCGATTCAAGCCTTCGGCGCCGCCCACATCCTGAACGAGATGATGACCGTCAAATCCGATGACATCACCGGGCGCCACCAGGCATTCGCCGACATGGTGCAGGGCAAGAACATCACCCCGGGCGGCCGCACCGCAGCCTTCGACGGGCTGTGCTGCGAGATCCGCGGGCTGGGGCTGGAGGTTACCCTCGGCAAGATCGTCGACTCCTTCGAGCCGGTGCCGGAGAGGTCCTGCAGCCAGGTGGAGGTCCACAAGACCCTGGAGGAGCAGTACGGCGTCTCCAAGGTCGACAAGCTCGAGCTGGACGGCCAGAAGCTGCTGGAGATACCGGCGGGAGACTACGTGCCGCTCATTCACCCGAACGGGCAGCCGGTGATCACCTCCTTGACCAACGGCCGAAACGGCGCCAAGCCGCGGGTCGAGATCTCGCAAGAGCCGCTTATCGACGACGTCGAGCCGGGCGAGGAAGACGATCTGGTGGCAAGCTTCATCGACGAGCAGACACGCGATCTCGTTTCGGAGCCCGCCAGCGTGGAATCCCCAAACGCCCACGGGGAGCCGCAGGAAGAGGCCGTCGATTTTGCGCCTACGGGAGAATACGAAGAAATTGATGCCAACCATGGTGAACTCACGATTGCGCAAGCACTGCAGGAAATGGCAGACTTTCCTTCGATAACCGATCTGCAACTCCTGGCGGAACAAATCGCTAATCTCCGCCCGGCGACCCCGGTAGGAGCCGGCGAGGAAGAAGGAGCCCAGAGGTCGACCACGCAGGACGAGCCGACGACATAGGCTGACACGGAGCTGAGCAATGAGAGCGCAGGGCACACAACAAGCAATGCAAATCGCCAAGTTGACAGCCTGCGCCTTCATCCTCGCCCAGGGTCTCGTTGCCCTGACACCGCTTGCCGCCGGCGCTCAGTTCGCCCAGCCGCTCGGTGTGCAGTCCGGAGGCGGTCAACCTTACACGACCATCCGCAATCCGCTCATTCCGGGCGCCAGCTACGCGCCGCCCGGCTCGCCGGCCCCGCAGGGGCAGCCGGAGATCCCGGGCGACGGCCAGACGCCCAATCCGGTCACGCCCGGCGACGCCGGCTACCCGACGCCGCCGCCTTCGGATACCGCCGACATGACGCACGGCAACATCTTCCCGGCCGGCACCGGCTACGACCGCACCACGATCATCATCCAGCGGCAGAACAACAACGGGCGCGGCACCCGGGTCGTCCAGACGCTCCGCCCGGATTCGCTCACCCCGCAGCAGCAGCAGCAGGTGATGGCCATCCTGGGCGTCAACCCGAACTCCGGCGAAGCGGACGTGACGGTGACGGCCACCGACAGCCAGCTGGCGCAGATCCAGAACATTCTCAATCCGTACCCCAACGCCCAGATAATCAACGGCAGAACCACGATCACCACCGACTCGCCGGGACCGAACGCCAACATCAACAAGCCGCAGAACCAGAGCATCTATCAATATCAAGGTCCTCTGCCCACGGTCAAGACGTTCGCCCGCTATCTGGTGCTCATGGGCGTGGTAGCAGCCACGGTGTGGATGGCCCTGGCCGCCTACTCGGTGGTGCTCGGCAATCCTTACGGCGGCGCCCGCGTGATAAGCGCGGCGGCCGGTCTCATGACCCTCCTGGCCGCTTACACGATCTGGAAGATCGTTCAGATGAACACCTTCCACGCCAACAGCGCCACGCCCGGACAGGTGATCAGCAAAGCCGGTGGCGGTCAAGTATCCGACGCCTACCTGAACCCGCCGAATCTGCCGATAACGCCCAACGGCGGCAGGCAACAGCCGCAGCGTTCCGGCATACCGCTCGTCCCGTTCGGCGACGCGCTGCAGAACTAAGTTGAAGGAATCATTCGCGAGAGATTAAGGAAGCAGGACAATGACACGGACAGGATGGACAACCATAGCCACGGCGAGCCTCATCGCAGGCTTGATGTCCGCCGGGCCCGCGCTGGCCGCCAAGCCGCCGGGGGCGCAGGCTGCCAGGCCGACCATGGACTACTTCTCCGCCGGCGCCAGTCCGAGCAAGATCCCGCTCAGCGCGACCACCGGATCCTTTCCCGACAACTCGAACGGCAACAGCGTGGCCGTCAAGTGGTTCGAGCAGCTCGACGACGCCATCTTCACCCACCGGCCCACCGCCGCCGAGCGCGTCACCTTGAGCCGCCCCTTCAACCAGGACTCCGAGCGCGTGGAGGAATGGTCGCGGACGGCGGCCCGGGTCGCCAAGCGCTACCGCGAGCTGGCCAAGATCCTCAGGGCGATGACCGTGCCCGGCACCATTGCTGGTGTCAAGGAGTTCCGCGATTCCACCGCCAACTGGTATGACGACGCAGCCGGGATCTACGAGGAGTTGATCAAGCCGCGCCCGCCGGCCAGGACGATGGAGGAGCTCGACGCGGCCCTCGACGAGATCAAGGAGCGAGCGCAGAGCCTTGCCGACAACAACAAGGACATAAAGGCCCTGGAGCTCAGCCTGCGCAAGACCTACCGCGTCCACCTGGCCCGCTACGACGACGCTCTCCAGCAGTACGTCAGAGCCAGGAAGTAAAACTTTTAGTTCACACCCCGACCACCCCACAAAGAAAGAGGACACACCCCATGGCTATCCAACTCAACGAGAGAGATTATCTAATCTTCAAATATGTTGAAGAGCATCAGGTGCTTCTCGAGAAGCACATCGCCTGGTTCATATCTGTCGACCAGAAGGCGGTGCTGATCAGAGACCGCCTGCGCAAGCTCTTCTATCTCGACTACCTGCTCTGCCAGCGTCACAAGAACACGCTGCCCTGGTGGACGACCCCCACCAAGCCGCTGGTATACACTCTCTCCCCGCTCACCCGCAGCATCACCAACGCCAGAGAGACGGATCTCGATCTGTCCGACGCCGATGTGCAGCGCCATCTCCTGGAAGTGGCAAACTTGCGGATGCTCTTCCTCATCGATGGATCCGAGGACCTGGTGACGGAGTTCGACTGGACGACATGCGGCGCGCATCGGGGTGGTGTGCGGCACGTGGACGCCAAGGTCTCCTTCGTGCGCAACGGGGTAACTCATCGAGTTGGAATCATCAATCATCCTGAAGCCGCTTCGGATAGCCTGATGAGCAATCTGGAAGCAGCCTTGACCGATGATGACATCGACATGGTGTGGATCGTCTCTCGCGATGAGGATCATCAAGAGAAGCTGCAGCAGTCCATCGCTGCTGCCGTGGGGACGGACTCCAGCATCAACCAGCGCATCGCCTTCGCGACCCACCAGGAGTTGTACAAGGCGGGCATGGTGAAGAGCCGCTGGCAGACCGTCGACGGACGCACCGCCTCCATCTTTGTGGAGTCCATCATGGAATTCGAGGCCAAGACGTGCCACCGCGCCAGAGCGCAAGCCGTCTCCGCCTGATCTCCGAATTCCACCGGCAGGTCAAAAGAGCAGGTCCCCGCAGGGGGACCTGCTTCTGTCTTGCCCCCGCAAATCCGGTCAGTCGATGCCGGCCGGGTCCAGCAAGAGCGTGATCCCCTCGAGAATCTGGCGAACGCGCTCGGCGCCCAGCTTCCCTATCTGCTCTCCGAGGTCCGATTTGTCCAGGGTGAAGATTTGCGAGACGTTCACCAGGCTTTGTCTGGGAAGGTTGCCTTCGCCGGCAGCAAGGAGAACGTTGCCCGGCGCCCGAGCAGCCGGCGCGGCGCGGCTCGCCAGATCAATCCCCACTCTGGTTGCGGAGATTGGGGTTGTCTCCCCTGTTCCCCGCCATCCCGGCTCTCAAGACCGACCCTTGCCATCTTCCCAATCCGCTCCAGGCAGGCGCAACCCATCTCGCCCCCTCTGAACCAAGCCCACTGCAGGCATAGTGGAATTGTCGACAAAATCCAGGACAGGCTGGGATCTTCTCCGAAGGGGTGAGAGACTTGGCTAAACGACAAAGGAAACTGGCGGTCGGAGTAGCCAGCGCCAAGCAGGCCGGGGACAACCTGGTGAGAGCATGGAAGCGGGCCGAAGGGGCTTACCTCCTGAAAAGCCCGTTAACCGCTTGCATTTTACGAACACGGCAACGCTGTTCAAATATCTTTCGCGCGTGCGTTTTGAACTGCTGCAGCATCTTCGGGCAGCAGGTCCCATGAGTATCAGGAAACTGGCGGCCGAGCTGCGACGGGATTACAAGAATGTGCATACTGACGTGAAAGAGCTGTTTCATGTTGGCTTGATTGAAGAGACTCAAGAAGGGCGTTTATGCGCGCCCTGGGATGTGATCGTCAGTGAATTGCCCTTGTTGGCAAAGGCAAAAATGACTCGCCGCTCCGACTGAAGAGCGACAGCTGCCCCTGCAGATCCGTATCCTGCACCTCCGGTGGGCAGAGGACGTTCACCGCTTGCGGTATCACCTTGATGTCCATCGGGGTGCTGCCGCGCTCCTCGCCGTCGAGCATTGCCGCGATCTGTCCGTGGCGCGGCGGCAGGGAAAGCGAGTCTCCCTCGAGCCATCTCCTCACCTTGTAGGCGAGCCTCTGGAAGGTGGACGGGCGGCTCCAGTTGGTCACCACCTCGATTCTCGCCTGCTTGACCCGCCGGACATAGACAGGGACGTCCCCGTTCACATGCCCGGCAGCGTATCGAAAGCCCAGCTCCACATAATCTTTAAAGCACGTAGGGTTGACGATGATCAAATTGAGGTGACCGTCCGTCAGATCGCTCAAGTCAGCGGCTTTGCCCAGCCCGAAATCCTCAACGTTGCACACGAAGATGCCCGAGGCCGGCACCTGGAAGCACTCCGAGTCGGTGAAGATCTTGAAGACAACCGGCGGGATGGCGATGGTCTTTATCATGGCGCCGGCATAGGCGAATATCCTGAACCTGGTCTTGGTCTCGCGGCGGGGCACGATGAACGCTTCCGGCATCGGTCCGGCTCCGGCAGCCACCGCGAAGTATTCCCCGTTCATTTGACCGAGGTCGATGCGCATGCGCCGGCCATTGAGGATTGTGTCGACGGCCCTGCTGATCGGGCTGCCGGCGCCGATGAGCCGCAGGTTATGCGCCAGCACATTGGCTGTGCCCAGCGGGATGATCGCGGCTGGAATCTCCGAGCGGGCCTGGGCCAGCGCCCCCAGCACAAATCCGACCGTGCCGTCGCCGCCCGCCGCTATCACTACGTCCACTATCGGCTTCAGGAGCGGCACCAGATCATGCGGCGACTTGCCGGGGTGCGTGGCGAAAACATGGACCATGAAGTCGGCCCTTTCGCACAGCTCGTGAGCAATCCTGCCCAACATAAGGTCTGGTTGGCCCATGCTGCTGGCGGTGGGGTTATAAACAATCAGTGCGTGCCTGGGCATGGAGCCTGTAATTGGACTACTCCCGGGGCTGACCATGCGGCTGTCGATAGCCGCAGAGGCCCTGCTGGCTTCGTAGACGCCTTCAGCGGCCTGCTCGGATGCCACAGGCCCTAGTCGTCCATCTGCCCGCGATAGTTCCGGCGATGCTGACGGCCAAGACGGTCAAGCGGGCAGCCGGGGCACAGGAATCGGCACCAGTGTGGCCTTTGCAAAATCGCCGCCTGCAATCACGGTGAAGAAATGTGTACAAAATTGCCGGCAGCCCGACGGCGTGCAAGGCGCGACAGGAGCGCGGCACGGCGGCGAGTCAGGAAAACGCGCGCGCCTCTACAGGTTTCCGGACTCTGATCGAGGGAACACGGCCGCCGGCTCAGCCGTCGGGAACGGCTCGGAAAGCATTCTGCGGGCAACATTGATGGCTACTCAGACACCGGCTGGCAAGAGCGATCAACAGGTGCGGTCAGGCAGGCAAACATTGGCCTCCTGGCTCGGCTCCCGCCGCCTGACCCTGATAATTTGCGCCGCGCTCCTGTGCGTGGTTGCGGCTGCCTGTGCAGCTTTCGTGTGCTCTCTGCGGGCCGTCGACGAGACAAGCCTGCCGGTGAGCGGGCGCATCGAAGCTGATGAGACCCACATCGGGGTGCGGATGCCGGCTCGGGTGAAGGCCGTGCTGGTGAACGAAGGCGACCGGGTGCGGGCGGGGCAGCTCATCCTGTTGCTCGACGATCAGGACCTTGTCGCCAAGAAAAAGGAAGCCAGCGATGCCGTGGCGGCAGCCGGCAACGCAAAGCGCGCTGCCCTGGCCAGGCTTGCGTCGTTGCAAGCGGAAGCGGCCAGGCTGCGGGCCTCCTCTAAAGGACTGATGGCGCGCATGTTCGGCGGCAAAAAAAGGGCCGAGCAGAAAGCCAACGAGATGCGCCTGCAGCTAAGCGAGGTCCAGGCGCAGGTGGCAACCGCCAATGCGGAGCTTGCCCGGGCCCGGGCGGGCGTGGATGAAGCCTCGGCCAACCTTTCCTACTTCCACATCACAAGCCCGATTAATGGCGTCTGCCTGACGCGCAGCGTGGGACCAGGAGACATGGTGTCGCCCGGGCAGGTCCTGCTTACCCTGGCCGACCTCAACTCCGTTTATCTGAGAGCTTTCGTGCCGGAAGGGCAGATCGGCAAGGTGAAGCTCAATCAAGCGGCGCGGGTCTTCCTGGATTCTGCGCCGAAGAGACCGCTGACGGCCAGGGTGTCGTCGATCGATCCGCAGGCATCCTTTACGCCGGAGAACGTCTACTTCAAGCAGGACAGGGTCAAGGAGGTCTTTGGCGTCAAGCTGGCCATAGACAATCCGGCCGGTCTGGCTAAACCGGGCATGCCCGCCGATGCGCAGATCATCCTCAAGAAGGATAAGTGAGGCCACAATGGAGACTTCCGTCTGGCTCGGCCGCGCGGCGACTAAGCCGGGCAGTGGCGCAATTACAACAGACCAACTGCGCAAGCGGTATCGAGACGGCGTGGAGGCGCTGCGCGGCGTCGATCTGCAGGTAAATCGTGGCGAGCTGTTCGGGCTCATCGGTCCGGACGGTGCCGGCAAATCCACGGCCCTCAAGATCCTGGCGGGCGTCATGCGGCAGACCTCGGGGCAGGCCCAGGTCCTGGGCCGCCAACCGCGGAAGGTACGGCACCTGGTCGGATTTGTCACCCAGGACTTCTCGCTTTATCCCGATCTGACCATCGAGGAGAACCTGCGCTACGAGGCGGGCGTCCAGGGCGTGCCGGAGGACGTGTATGCCGCGCGCCGAAACACTTACCTCAGGGGGCTGGGACTCGCCCAGTTCACCGACCGGCTGGCGGGCCGGCTTTCCGGCGGCATGAAACGCAAGCTGGCGCTGTGCGCCGCTTTGATCTTGAACCCGCGCCTGCTGCTTCTCGACGAGCCGACCACCGGTCTGGATCCGGTGTCGCGCAGCGAACTGTGGGAGATGCTGGCCGCCGCCGGACGCGAGGAGGTCACGACCGTGGTCGCCACCCCTTATCTTCTGGAGGCGGAGCGCTGCGACCGGATAGCCCTCCTGTACGAAGGACAGATCCGCATGGTCGGGACACCTGACGAGCTGCGCGCTCGACTGGGGCTGCACCGCCTGGAGCTGCGCAGCGCGGACCTGCTGCGGCTGGAGTCAGCGATAAGAGAGCTGCTCCGGCGCGGATCTTCTCAAATCGTCGACTTGTACACGTTCGGGGATCGGCTGGACGTGCTGGTGAAAAGCATCCAGGCCGCGGAAGCGGAGCTGCGCGAGGCGCTGGCTGAGGCTCATCTGCCGCTGCCGGCGGTCCAGCCCGCCGAGCCGACTCTCGACAATGTCTTCAGCCTCGTTCTCCGCAAAGAGGGCCTTCATGACTACAAGCCGCCGGAGTTCCCGAAACTGGCATTGCGCGCTCCCGCCGCGCCCGGTGCCGCCCGTGACTCGGCGCCGGCGGCTCAGCCGGCAATTAGCGCCCGCAACCTGTCACGGCGGTTCAACCACTTCCTGGCCGTCGACAACGTCAATCTCAATGTCGACTATGGAGAGATTTACGGTCTGCTGGGCGCAAACGGCGCCGGCAAGACGACCACCGTCAAAATGCTTTGCGGGCTCGTGGAGCCCACAGCCGGTCAAGCCCTGCTGTCCGGCGAGCAGGCGCTGTCGCGAAGCTCGAGCCTTCTCAAACGGATTGGTTATATGAGCCAGAAATTCACCCTTTACGACACGCTCACCGTCCTGGAAAATCTCGAGTTCTACAGCACCGTTTATGAGATCCCCCGCGGCAAGCGGCGGGAGAAGATTGACTGGGCACTGCAGGCGTGCGGCCTGATGGGGATGCAAAAGACGATCGTCGAGAGACTGCCGCTCGGTTGGAAGCAGCGGATTGCGTTCGGTGCCTCGGTCATGCACGAGCCCGACATCCTGATCCTGGATGAGCCTACGGCCGGCGTCGACCCGATCGCTCGCCGGCAGTTGTGGAATCTAATCCGCGACTTTGCGCGCGACGGCGCGGCGGTGCTGGTCACCACCCACTATCTGGAGGAAGCCGAATATTGCACGCGCCTCGGGATCATGACCCGCGGCAGGATCGTCAAAGAGGGCTCCCCCGGGCAGATTAAGGGCAGCAAGCCGGGCGGCCCGACCTCGCTCGAAGAGGCATTTGTGGCCATAGTCAAAGGCAGCGAAGAGGATGGCTGATGAACCGGATCCTGGTACAGGCGAACAAAGAATGGGTCGAGTTCCGGCGCGACCGGCTGAGCCTCGCCCTGGCGTTCCTGCTGCCGCTCTTCTCGCTTCTCTTGTTCAGCTACGGCATCAGGCTGGAGTCCAAGAATATTCCCCTGGCGGTTGAAGACGCCGACCACACGCCGGTAAGCCGCGAATACGTGCACCGCCTGTATGCCACCAACATGTTCATTCCAGCCGCCTGCCCCGGCGACGGCTCCCCGTCCGATGCCATCGACAGAAGCCTGGCCAAGGTCGGCGTCGTCATCCCGCCCGGGTTCGCCGGCCGCCTCTTCGCCGGTCAGGTCGCGCCGATGCAGGTTCTGATCGACGGCACGGACATCAGCGACTCGATGATCATCATCAACAGCATAAAGGCGGTAAACAGCTACTTCCTGAAATCGATAAGCCACTGCGCCCGCAACCCGCAAGCCGTCGTCCCCCATCTGCGCATCTGGTTCAATCCGGGTCGAAAAGAGTCGCTGTTCATAGTGCCGGGGGTCTTCGGCGTCATCCTCTGGATGTATCCGGCACTGCTTGCCGCCGTCGCCGCCTCCCGGGAGAAAGAGCAGCAGACGATCATCCGCGTCTTCTCTTCCAGGCTCAGCGCCTTCGAGTTTCTTTTCGGCAAGACGCTGGTGTACGTGCTGATCGGCCTCGGCCTGGCCCTCGTCATCCTTGTGCCCGGCTGCTTGCTTTTCCGCATATGTCCGGTGGGCGATCCCACACCGCTGCTGGTGGCAACCCCCCTGTACCTGTTCACATCGGTGCTGTTCGGAATTCTGGTCGGCACCTATGCCAATTCTCAGACAGTGGCTGTCCAGGCGACCTCCACCCTGGGCTTCTTTCCGTGCCTGCTCCTTTCGGGGTTCGTCTATCCGGTGGACAACATCCCCTTCCCCTTGTCGGCCTTCTCGCTGGTGGTGCCTGCCCGCTATTACATCAATCTTTGCCGCGACGCCTTCGAGCGCGGGATTGGCTGGCCGGCGGTTTACCCGGACTCGCTCATGCTTTTGTTGTTCATCGCGATCATGTTCACAATCAGTTTCCTGGGAATTTGCCGGATGCAGTTGAAGGATTGATCGAATGATTGCCGCGGTTGTAGAGCAATGGTTAGGACCTCATCTCTGGGCGCTGATCGCCAAGGAGACCCGGGAGATATTGCGGAACAAGCACCTGATCTTTCTCCTTCTGGTTCCGCCGATCATTCAACTGCTGATACTCGGGGCGGCGCTGGATCCGCAGGTGCGCAATCTGAGCATCGGCATCGTCGACTATGCGCGCAGCCACGAAAGCCGGGACCTGACAGCCATTCTTACGAACAGCGGCGTCTTTCCCCGGGCTGCGTTCTTCGACGACGATCGCCGGCTGGGCCGCGAGCTGGAAAGAGCGCACGTGGACCTGGGTATCGTCATTCCACCGGAGTTCACCGACGACATCGATCGAAGAACTCCCGCGCCGGTGCAGGTGCTCGTTGACGGATCGGACGCCTACTCGGCCGGACTGGCAAGCGGCTACATCCTGCGGACGCTGGAGCACTTCCGACCGTCCACGGCAAGCATGCAGCCGGCACCGCGCATAGATCCGCAGGTGGACGTCCTCTACAATCCAGGGCTCTTGAGCAGCTGGTATTTCGTGCCGGGCGTCCTCGGCGCCACCTTGACCTTGACCGCGACGCTGGTCGCCTCGGCGACCGTTCTCCGGGAGAGGGAGAGCGGCACGATGGAGCAGCTCCTCATGACCCCGGCAGCCGACTGGGAGATTCTGCTGGCGAAGATCCTGCCGCTGGTGATGTTTCTGCTGGCCGACGTCGTGCTGGCCGTATGCGCCGCGCGCCTGATATTCGGCCTGCCCTTCCGCGGGAGCTTCATCGTCTTTCTGTGTGCGTCGGCTCTGTATGTATTCGTAGGAATAGGTCTGGGCATGCTGCTCGGCACCGTCTGCCGGAGCCAGCGCCAGGCGCAGCTCGCCTCCTTCTTCATCAACATTCCCCTCATCCAATTATCGGGAACCGTGGTGCCGTTCGACACCATGCCCGCTTTGCTCCAGACGCTGGCCGTCCTGGACCCGCTCCGCTACTACGCCATAATCGCCCGCAGCGTCATCCTGAAAGGCGCCGGCCTGTCCATCCTCTGGCCCCAGCTCCTCCTGCTCGCCCTTTTCTCCGCCCTCATGCTCACCTTCAGCGTCACCCTCTTCCGCCGCCAACTAGTCTAACCCCGAAAGCGCGCAGCCTCAGAGACGCGGAGCCCCGGCAGGAAGCTGATCGCGCGATGCTCAATGGCTGGCCTCTTCGATCGCCGGGCGGGCGGGACGCGCGCGATCCAGGGGCTTGGCGATCCAGGGGGGCTTCGATCAGGAGCGGTCGAGCAGGGGGCTGTGGAGGCGGTGGAAGGTGGACTGGCAGGACGCCTCCAGTTCCGATGAGAGCTGGTCCCTGGCGGCTGGGTCGGGCTTGCCGGCGGCTATGCGCAACCAGACCAGGCGCGTGGCTGCGATCGTCACGACGTCGCAGGCGAGCTGTAGCTGATCGAATTTCTCCAGGTGCCGATCGGTGCGGTACACGAGAGCGTGATGGCCGGCGGGCACAGTCCACGCAAGATCTAAACGTGAGAGATCGGTCTCGATGCGCAACTCGGTGGGCGGCTGCAAAAGCAAGCTCTCGCGCAGGCGCGCGTCCGCAAACAGCTTCTTGATTATCGATTCGTTCGTTCCTTGAATCAGGAACTTGCTGTCAAACTCAGCATCGTTGACCTGGACATCCTGCATCCCGAAGACTTTGCCCACCTGATCGGAAAGCTTCTCAGCATGGACGACCAGTCCGAAATCGGACACCGGTTTGAACGTTACCGCTACTGTAGTGCCTTTGCTCGCCCGCTTTCCGCGCTTGACGGAAGGCATGAGGACGACCGTGGAGTCTATATCGGGCGCGGGAATCATCAGCGCCAGAATGCCGCCTTGATCTGTCTCGAGCACCTCGCCGCCTTTGCCGTCGGCGAAGTTTCTCCACACGTACTCCCAGCCAAACAGGTCACTATGAAAGCTCATGTTCGCATCTCCATCGGTTCGCCGCGCCGGCCCTCGCTCGCAGGAGTCCCCGGCCGCAGAGGGACAAGTGTAGTCAAATCCACCCACCTTTGCAACCCGGACGCAAGCAAAATCGCTGAATCTTCAGGAGATTCATTTAATCTGGGGTGAAGTCGAACGTGAGCTGCGAGGCATCGCTCGGCTTCTTGAGCGGCAGCTTGACCTTGCGCAGCGTGTCCCCGGCGATGAGAAGCTGGCGGATCGATCTGCCCTCGTGCAGCCCGCCGGCAGGGGGCTCCACATGGAACGAGTAAACCCCCTGCGGCAAGATGAGCTCGCAGGAGCCATCGTCGTCGGTCAGCGCCTGTCCGGTGGTGGCACCGGCCGCGCCACCATCGCCGGGCGCCTCCTTTCCGTAGGGAGCCCATGAGACGCGACAACGGCTGACGGGGCGTGCCTGCTCGTCTATTACCTCGAAGTGAACGCTGTAACCGCCCTCCCACACCACATCGTGGTGGACCGGCTCCTTGCCGACCTCCACCGCTTGCGAGGTCGCCGGATCGGCGCCGACCATGATCCGGTAGGTGCCGGGGGAAAGCATGAAGTTGTACGCGCCGGCATCATCGGTGGCGGCGGCGACAAGCGCTGAGACTTCAGATTCGGTGCCGGCTTGCTCCCCTCGATGCGGGAAGACGAGCACCTCCACGCCTGCTCGAGCTTCGCCTTTCTGGTCGCGTACGAAACCCGCCACGAGAACGCCTGCGCTCAGATCGACATCCACCCGCGTGTCGCCGCCGACCACCACCGACCGGCGCCAGGGCGCCCTGGCCGGCGCGCTGCGGCCGCCGTCCGCCTGAGCATCCGGATAGACGGTCACCTCATAGTTTCCCGCCGGCAGAGAAAATGAAAACCTCCCGGCCCAGTCAGTGCGCGCGGAGTAGTCGAGCTTGCCGTCCCTGCTCAGAACTCGAACGGAGCACGACGCCTGGGGCTGGCCATCGAACGCCACCTTTCCGCGCAGCCTCATGCCCTCGGACAGGGTGAACGACTTTTCCGGCTCGTCTCCCAGCGTTACCGAGGCCAGCGACAGCTCGGCCAGCAAAGAGTCCGGCGGAGGGCTGATGCGGATGTCGTACAGCCCCGGCGAGACACGGCAGCAGAACTGCCCGCCGGCATCCGACCGGAGCTCGACCCGATTGGCTCTCTCCGGCAGGGGAACTTGAGGCCCATCGGCAACACCGGCCATTACGACGGCGGCACCGGCAACCCCCTTGCCATTGCCGTCGATGATCTTCCCCGTGAATTCGTTAAGCGGGGGCAGTATCAGATCTTCTTGCGTGTCGCCGGCCACATTCACAATCTGGACAAAGCTGGTCAGAATCGGCGGCATGCTTGTTGCCGCTTCCGTCTCGGCGGCGGCGTCCCAGGACGGCTGCAAATGGTAGCGCCCGCGCGGCAGCACCAGAGTGTATCGCCCGGTTTTGTCGGTCGCGGCCCATGAGGTGTACGTCGCCGGCTCGATGCCGGCGGCCGTCACCCGGGCGCCTGCCACCCTGGCACCATCGACGGTGCGCACGCTTCCGGACAAGAGAGCACCCGTGCTCAGGCTCACCGACCAGTTGGTGTTGTTGTGAAGGACAATGCCGGAGATATGCTCGCGCAGGAAACGAGTCGAGCCGGCGGGGATGACCTCCAGCGCGTAGCATCCCGGGGGGACGGCGAAGAAGAACCTGCCGTCCGGGCCGGTCACCTGCTCGCCCAGCCTCTTGCTCTCCGTTTCCCTGCCGCCGGGCTCCGATATCAAGCCGACCGTCACGCCGGCAACAGGCATCCCCTGGTGGCGGACCACACCCGCCAGTTTGTAGGTAATCTCACGTGCTGACAAGTCCGGCAACCTCGGTCCAATTCATAAGAGTGTGCGCCGCGCCGTCCTCGACGCGCCCCCAGCCCAGGTGGATCATAGCCTCCTTGACCACGGCCAGAGAGCCGGTGGCTACCACAAGGTCGCCGGGCCGCCGCTCAGACAGCGCCCGGTCCAGCGCCTGCGCCACGCTGGCGCACTCGACCGCCTGGAGCTCCTGCGACCCGGCCAGCTCCACGATGGCCTCGGCCGGCACTACCGCCCTGCGTGTCGCGGCCTCACAGGCATAGAAGCGATCACCATCGGCCATCAGGTAATTGACAAAGCGGGCGACGTCCTTGTTCTGGAAGCAGCCGAGGACAAAGGATCTCCGGCAGCCGGGGAAAAGCTCGTCGAGCGCCCGCCGCAAGGCGCGGGCTCCGGCCGGATTGTGCGCCCCATCAAGAACGAGGCGCAGGTCGGGCAGATACTGCAAGCGGCCGGGCCAGTACACCGAGGCCAGACCGTCCGCCACCGCCGCCACCTGGTCGCCGGGAAACTCCCCGGTAAGCCCGGATGTCAGAAGAACGCCTATTGCAACCAGCGCGTTCACCCGCTGATGGATCCCCGCCAGGCTGAGCCTCTCCAGAGCAGGCAGCAACCTGTCAAGGTCTGCCGGATCGAAGAGAGGATCCGCAGCCGCTCTTGCGCCCGCCTCGAGCCTCACAACCGCCGCCGGCGGCGCGCACTGGAAAACGGCCGAGCGCGATGCGCGCGCGGCAGCAACAATCTCCGCCAGGGCGTCCCCTTCCGCCGCCGTCACCACGGGCGCCCCGGCTTTTATAATCCCCGCCTTCTCCCTGGCTATCTGGGACACCGTATCGCCCAGTATGTGAGTGTGGTCGAGATCGACATTGGTTATCGCGCAGGCAAGCGGCGACGAAATTACGTTGGTCGCGTCCCAGCGCCCGCCGAGGCCCACCTCCATGACGGCAATATCGACCTTGCTGTCGGCAAAATAGAAAAAGGCCATCGCGGTGAGGAACTCGAACCAGGTGAGCGGCCCGAACTGGGGATGCCGGCGCCCGAAGTCCTCCGAAAGGCGGCGCACGCGCGTCGCCAGCTCGGCAAAGCAATCGTCCGGGATTGGCTCTCCGTCTGCGTGGAAGCGCTCGTTCCAGTTGAGCAGGTGCGGCCCGGTAAAGCGCCCGACCTTCAAACCGGCGCGCCGCAACACGGAGTCCAGCATGGCCACGGTCGACCCCTTGCCGTTGGTGCCGCCTACATGAAGCACCGGCATGCGCTCGTGCAGGTCGCCCGTCTCAGTCATGAAAGCCTGCACGCGCTCCAGGCAGGGGGTCTTGAGCGTGGGCGACAGGCTTTCGATGTATACGACCGATTCGAGGTAGTTCATATGTGGGCGTCTGCGTCGCGCGGAGATGGGGGCAGCCTGCAAAGGTACAATCATACATTTTCCGCGATCAAATCCGCGCTGTGCTAGGCTTGTTTTACCTCGATATACTGCGGAGTTCGGAACTTGGCCCTTGTCACCCGTGAAAACACCTTAAGCAGCAAGCAGCTTTTTGAAGGCCACATCATCTCCCTGCGCCAGGACATCCTGAAGATGGCCGATGGGACGACGGTTACTCGCGAGGTCGTGGAGCATAACGGGGGTGTGGTGATTGCCTGCCAGCCGAGACCGGAGCAGGTGATTCTGATCGAGCAGTACCGCTATCCGCTGGACAAGACGATCATCGAGCTGCCGGCGGGACGCATAGAGGTGGGCGAGGATCCCCTGGTCTGCGCCAGGCGGGAGCTGACCGAGGAGACCGGTTACACGGCGCAGAGCTGGCAGGAGCTGGCACGCTTTTATTCGGCGCCGGGCTTTTGCAACGAGCTGCTTTACCTTTACAGGGCCACCGACCTTTCCTTCCAGGGCAAGAACCTGGATGCCGACGAGGAGACGGAGGTCTTGATCCTGCCTCTGGAAAAAGCGTGGCAACTGGTGACGACCGGTGGCATTCAGGATGCCAAGACCATTGCGGGTTTGGCCTTGTTAAAGAACGGCTAGAGCTTCTTGCTATACTAGCTGAGCGTCCCCGCCGGATGGGGTTAAGCTTCGAGAGGTCAGTCATGGCGAAGAACAACGAGTCGGGCCCGAGCCTTCCCCTGGTTATGATGTGCGTCCTGGGCTTGCTCGGGGGCATTGTGGTTTGCCTGTCCGTCGAGGTAATCAACTACTGGCCTCAGCCGGTAAGCGTCGCGCCCTACTTCGGCGGCAAGGTCGGATTCGTCTGGGGCGCCATCGTGGGTTCGATCATGGGGTTGGTTCTTGGCTTCCTGACCGACGACAAATACTTCCAGCCGGTCAGCTACGACGAGCAGCCTCGCTAGCCGTACAGGCTTTCATCAACCGCCTGACGCCACTTCGGCTGCTCGAAGGCCTGCTTGCCCAACAGGGCGGCGGCGGCGATAGCCAGCCGCTCAGGAGCGCTGACGCTTGGCAGCTCGATTATCGCCCGCTCATCGCTGGCGGCAGGCTCAAGCTCGCCAGCGAAAATCCGGGCAATGGGAGCAAGCATGCCGCAAGCAGCAGCAGCACACCGACAATTAGCCTTACGGTGCCCGCGAGCCTCTGCCCCCAGCCAAGCCAACCACACGACCTTGCGGAGGCCATAAAGCCGTGCTCCGCGCCCGGTTATACGCACTTTCGCGTATATACTGCAGCCGCCCGCTTGCGTAATATTTAGCAGGCGCGTGACAGCTCCTCCTCTGCCGCGCGCGGCCATTCTTACCAGGACAATGCGCCAATGAGAAAGACAAGCCTCTCGCCTCTGTGGGCATTTGCCGTCCTGTTGGTCTTCGGACAGCCCGGCTCTGCCCAGAGCCTGGCGACAGCCGGCGACACCGGCGCTCAGCTCCGCCAGACCGACACGACCTGGCAGAGCGTAGGGAGCATGCCGGCGCCGGGCAACCTCGATGCCGGGGTGGGCGGCACGTTCACGACCACCTCGCAGGGCTTCACCGGGATAAACGGACCGACGATCCCGCCCAGCATAACCTCGATGGAAGCCCCTAAGAGCGGCATGGCCGGGGGCATTCCCTCAGGGCAATTCAATTATGGTTTCCCGAACACCGGGTCCGACCGCTACCGCGGTGGCTACCAGAGCTCAAGGAACGACGGCGGGGTGCTGCCGCCGACCGCCACCAGCAGCGTTGATCTCAACATAGTGAACCTGCAGCCGCTTGCCTCCAGTGCATCACTTATGGCTGACTCAACCGATTCCGGCGGCGGTGGGGGAGACCAGCAGAATCTTCCCCCGCCGCCGGGACCTGGCTTTCAGCCCATGTATCAGCACGGCGTGTTTGTCGGCTGGTACACCCCCGAGCAGGTGGCACTGTCACAGACGGACTTTCCCGACGTCCTCCGCCAGGTCGTCAATGGACCCTACTACTACGGCGGCGAAGCCGGCAGAAACTCCATCCTCTACGAACTGGGCGACATCCCGAGCCCGTTCTGAGGCCCCGTGTGTCCGCAGTGCCCGGCTAGGCGGGCAGGGCATTCAATGCCAGCCACAGGGTCTCAGATCGTCGGGTCCAGCACAACCTTGCCGAAGTGCCTGCGCGCCTCCAGGATGCCGTGGGCCTTTTGAGCGTCGGCAAGCGGGACAACGGTGTCGACGACCGGCTTTAAATCGCCGGTGGCGAAAAACGGCAGAAGATCGATCAGCTCCCGTTTGGTGCCCATGATCGACCCGTAGATTGCCTGATGCTTCATAAACAGCCGGGTCACATCCACCTCGACCCTGGCGCCCGTGGTGGCACCACAGGTCACCAGCCGCCCGCCCGTGGCCAGCGACATCAGGCAATCGTTGAAGACAGCCGGCCCGACGTGCTCGAAGACAATCTCGACGCCCGCCTTGCCGGTCAGCTTCTTCACCGCCTCCGCGATGTTCTCGCGGCTGTGGATGATGATTTCGTCGGCGCCCAGCTCGCGCGCCTTCTTCGCCTTCTCCTCGTTGCCGACGGTGGCGATCACCCGGCATCGATGCAGCCTGGCTATCTGGATGGCCGCCGAGCCGACGCCGCTGCCGCCGCCCACGACCAGCACCGTCTCGTTCATCCGCATGCCAACCCGCGTGACCAGCATGTGCCAGGCGGTGATGAAAACCAGCGGAATTGCGGCGGCCTGATGGAAATCCAGCCCCGCCGGGATGGGGAAGCAGTTGACGGCGGGCACCGCCACATATTCCGCGTAGCCGCCGTCGCGCCCTGAGCCGAGGATGTGGTAGTAACGGCAGAGATTCTCCAGCCCCGCCACGCACTCCTTGCACACCCCGCACGACAGCCCCGGCGAAACCAAAACCCTGTCGCCTTCATTGAGGTGAGACACGCCATGCCCGCGCTCGACCACTTCCCCGGACACATCGCAGCCCAGAATAAGCGGAAGCTTTATCCCCGGGATGCCCGACCGCACCCAGACATCCAGGTGATTGAGCGCGCACCCACGCACCTTCAGCAGCACCTCGTGGCTCCCCGGCTTCGGCACGTGCACTTCCTCGGGCTTGATGACCTCCGCCCCCCCGTGCTCGCGGATAACCATAGCCTTCATTGTCGCCTTCATGACCCCTTTCCTCCCGGTGCTGGAACAATGGCACAGAGAATAACAGAATCATGTAATATTAATGCTTCCGTCTCAACGATCGACGGGCGGACAGCCCCGCAGGAGCGGGCATGCCCTCCCGCGCGCGGCGGATAGCGCATTGAGGACGAACCAGTGAAGCTCAGCGAAAAACCAGGCAAGGTCGTGGAGGAACAAGCAGTGCAGGATCTGAAACCAAAGGCGCCGAAGCGCGCCGGTTCTCAAGTGCCGCGTGCAGCCAGGCGGGAGATCATCAAGAAGTCGCCGGTCAAAGCCAACGTCGAGGACTACGCCTCCCTGTACGCGAGCTTTTCCTGGGACCAGGCAAAGTCCGAGCTGAGCTATTTCGCCGGCGGCAAGATCAACGCTGCCTACAACGCCGTCGACCGGCACCTCAACGACGGCAGGCGCAACAAGGTCGCGCTCTACAGCGTCGACGCGGACAACAACCTGCAGAAGTTCACCTTCCAGGACCTCTACCTGCTTTCCAACCGCATGGGCAACGTCCTCAAGAGCCTGGACGTCGAGCAAGGAGACCGTGTGTTCGTCTTTCTGCCGCGCGTGCCCGAGCTGTACGTGACCACCCTGGCCATCGCCAAGGTCGGCGCGATTGCCGGACCGCTTTTCTCGGCCTTCGGACCGGACGCGCTGCGTGACCGCCTTCAGGACAGCCAGGCAAAGATCATCGTCACCACCCCGGCCCTCAAGCCGAAACTCGATGAGGTCCGCGCCGACCTCCCCGATCTTCAGAACGTGATTGTTGTGGGGGCAACGCACCAGTCGCTAAACGCCGCGGCCGGCGAGCTGAGCTACCAGGAGTTGATGGACGCCGCCTCCGACAGGCTCGAATGCGCGCAGATGGATCCGGAAGATCCGCTCTACCTCCTCTATACATCAGGCACGACCGGAAAGCCGAAAGGCGTCGTGCACGTGCACAACGACATTCTCGGACACCACATGACCAGCAAATGGGTGCTCGACCTGCGCGACGACGACATCTACTGGTGCACAGCCGATCCCGGCTGGGTGACGGGCACCGTATATGGTATCTTCGGACCCTGGTCGCTGGGGGCGTCGGTGGTGACTTACGAAGGGCGTTTCGACGCCGAGAGCTGGTACAACCTGATCGATCGCTTGAAGGTGACGGTCTGGTACACGGCACCGACTGCGCTGCGCATGCTGATGAAGGCAGGCGACGAGATTGTCTACGAGCACAGCCTGGACAGCCTGCGCCACATCCTCTCCGTCGGCGAGCCGCTCAATCCGGAAGTCGTTCGCTGGGGCATGAAGGTGTACGGTCTGCCGATTCACGACAACTGGTGGCAGACCGAAACCGGCATGCAGCTCATCGCCAATATGCCGTGCCTGGCGGTCAAGCCGGGCTCGATGGGCAAACCGCTGCCCGGCGTTTACGCGTCGGTCGTGGACGATCAGGGTCATGAGCTGCCGGCCGGACAACTCGGCCGCCTGGTCGTGCGCCCGGGCTGGCCGGCCATGCTGCGAACCGTCTGGAGAAACCCGGCAAAGTACGAGGAATATTTCCGCATCCCCGGCTGGTATTTCAGCGGCGACAACGCGTGGAAGGATGAGGAAGGCTACTTCTGGTTCGTCGGCCGCGCCGATGACGTGATCAACACGGCCGGGCACCGCGTCGGCCCCTTCGAAGTCGAATCCGCGCTTATCGAGCATCCCGCCGTAGCCGAAGCAGGCGTCATCGGCAAGCCGGACAAAGAGCGCGGCGAGATCATCAAGGCGTTCGTCGTTCTCCATCACGGCGTCACCGCCTCCGCCGAGCTGCTCGAGGACATCAAGGAATTCACCAGGCGCCAGCTTGCCGCTCACGCCTACCCGCGCGAAATAGAGGTGAAGGACAGCCTGCCCAAGACGCGCAGCGGCAAAATCATGCGCCGCCTCTTGAAGGCCTGGGAGCTGGGTTTGCCAACCGGAGATATCTCCTCGCTCGAGGAAGATTGAACGCCGGTCCGCGAAGTTTAATCTAATTTGTCGACCACGGTGGTACAAGAAAAGGGTATTGCGGCCTTCAGGGGGTTGGCGATGAAATGCAAGCTTAGTGCAGCTCTCAGGAGCCTGGCCGTGTGGCTGTTCTCCTTTCTCCTCATCGCCCCACCGGGTGTATTGGCCGAAACAGGTTCGAGCGGTTCGCCCACTGCGAACCTCAATTTGTTGTCTACGTTACATGATGTGCCTGCGGGCTCGCTGAATAATTTTCACCCGACCAGCATTACGTTCGGCGGCCACGCCCAACAGATCACCAGCACCACCTTGCTCACCCCCGCCCAGGCGCTGGCCCTGACACAGATCCTGAACACCGGGCATCAAAGCCTTGTTCTGAACGCCAATGGCAGTGCCATTGCCGGAACAGCCGTATTGCATCAACAGGATATAGGCGCGGTAAGCACGATGGTCATACCGCACGGCGTCAGGGTTACCGACATGCTGTCCAACGGCGCCCTGCATGTCAGCGGCGACCTGACCAACGGCGGCTCCCTGCTTTTCTCCGGCACCGGGCAATCCCTGGCCGTCTATGCCAATAACATAACCAACCTCCAGGGCGCGCTCATCTCCACGGTGCAACCGGCGACCAGCCTCTCCCTTTACGCGCTGCACAACATCACCAACGCGGGCACCATAACCAGCACCAGTAACCTCTCCCTGACCGCCGGTGAGACGATCGCCAACACCGGCACGCTGCAGGCGGCGAATACCGTCAATCTCGCCTCCGCCACCGGCACGTACATAAACCATGGCTCCATCATTGCGTCCGCCGGCGACATCAACTTTGCCAGCAGCGCGATTTACGGCGCCACGACATCATTGAATGCTCTAAACGGAACGCTGCAGGCCCTGCAGGGTTCCATCAATTTCGGCGATCCTTCATACAGCGGTCCGGGCAATCTCCAGATTACCGGAGGCGACTTCCTTTCCAATGCGCTCAACCTCAACTCCGGCTCCGGCACGATTACCGCCAACGTCAATTCAGTAAGCGGCGTGGTAAACGTCAAAGCCGGCGAGGCCCAGGTCACATCGAACAGCCCGAACCTTCAACTGGGGGTGTGGGACGTCACCGGCGACCCTCTAATTGAGAACACGGGCAACATCGATATCTCGCAGACCGCAGCTCTCTCGGGCACCGAATACGTCATCCTGGCCGGAGGCAATATAACCTCCGAGACAAGCAACTTCAGCATCAACACCTCGATACCTGCCAACTCCGCTCTTACATCGGGCGGCAATGTCGTGCTAGGCGCCGGCGTCAATTTCTCCGCGAACACCATCAAAGGGCCTTCCTCGACTGGCGGCGATATCCAGTTGGGCAATATCGCGGGAATCAACACCAGCTCGGCGAAGGCAAACGCCCCTGGCGGCAGCGTCACCCTGATCGCCTTTGCCGATCCATATAACAGCCTTTCGGGCGGTCACATCATGGTCAGCGGCAACATTGTCACCACGGGCGGGGCAGGAGCTGCAAATGGCAGTGTTACAGTAATTGGCGCCGGAGACGCCTCCACCACCTGGAGCGTGGTCCTCGGCCCTATTACCACCGGCGGCGGCGGCGCAGCCGGAAGTGGCGCCGTGAATATCTACACTGGAACACCGAATACCGGGACAAAAGGAATTACCCTCGGGCCCGCGGGACAGCTCAACCCGGCAAGTCTTCTCGGCGGCGCACCAGCTCGCGGCGCGGTCGATCTGTCCGGCACCATAACCACGAACGGAGCGCCCGTTAACATCACCGCGTCGAGCAGCAATCCCGTTCTCGGCTCCAGCATTGCCATCGGCGGCGCCGGTGGCATCAACACCAGCAGCGCAACCGCCGCGGGAGGCGCAGTTACGCTGACGGCGCTCGGTAGCACCAACGCCAATATAATCGCAAACGGGGACATCGTCACGACAAGCAGCGCCCCAGGCAAGACCGGTGGCGCAGTAAACATCAGCACCGCAAGCAGCATAACGGTGCAGTCGATTGATACCGGCGACCTGTCATCAAGCAGCGCTTCCAATGGCGGCAATATCCTCCTGACGGCGGGTGGAGCAAGCGGCGGCAACATCACTTTCAACTATTTGTCGGCCAGCGGGCAGGCGGGGGGATACGTACAGGCGGTCGCTTCGGGAAACATCATATCCGCCGGCGGAACACAGCCTGCCAATGTGGGTCCCAACAATATCGATACGTCTGGAATAACCGGCTCCGCCGGTAACGTCAACTTGATAGCGGGCGCGCAATCAACTGCCGGCACATCCACAACAATTACCGGCGCAGCGACATCTGGCGGCGGCATAAGCATCACCGGCGCCTCCGGGATTAACGCGGCCGTTTCGCCGGGCGACACGGCAGGCAACGGTGGCAATGTTTCCTTGATGGCATACGCATCGCCCACGGGAGGCTACGGCAGCGTGATCGTCCAGGGACAAATAGCAACGGCGGGCGGCACGGCAAGCCTCTCATCCGGCACCAGTGGCGACGTCACCGTGCTCGGCGGCGGGACGAATTCAACCGGCAGCCCGGCAGCGACAATTTCGCTTCCGAATATAATCACCGCCGAAGGCAGCCAGGCCGGCGGCGGCGATGTGACCATCAAGACAGCGCAGCCCGGCGCCAACGTGGTCATCAGCAACACGGGCGCAGTGACCAGCGGGTCCTTCTTGAACTCGACGGACGCCAACGGGGCGGTGACAACCGGCAGCATAACTACAACCGGAGCTAATCTCGTCGCGACCGATGTCACCGGCGGAAACGTCCTTATCTCGGCCGGCGCGAACAGTGCCGCGAGCGCGAATGCAATCCTCACCGGCGCTATCAACACGACAGCATCTCAAGTTGGCGTGGGCTCAGCGCAGGCTCACGCCGATAACGGTGGCACCGTGACGCTCATTTCCGCTGTAAAGGGTGGCGCCGGCAACCAGGACATCACCACCGGGCCGATAACGACCACCGGGTTCGATCCGGGGGGAGTCGCCGGCGCAGCCGGAGGCGCGGTCCGTGTGCAGGCGGGCACCAGCATCAATGTCGGCCCGATTACAACTGGCGGTGCCGCCTCTGGCGCCGGCGGCGGCAGCGTGCTTCTCAGCGCCGGCAACGCGAGCAGTCCGGGTAACATCACCTTCACCACCGTGACAACCACGGGAATCTACGGTGGCGCCGTGACCATGATTGCCAGGGACAACATTACGTCCACTGCGCCTGGCTTGAAAATCGCCACGGACGGAACCGGAAGCGGAACAAACGTTGGCTTCGGCAACGGCGGCAACGTTACGCTCTTTGCGGGCGCGCTCGCCCTGGTGGGCAACACAACCACCTCCGTCACCGGCTCTTCCGGAACAGGCGGTTCGATCATTCTGTCCGGTGGCTCCGGGACGTTCATTTCGACCACCTTCACAGACAGCGACACGGGCAGCAACGGCTCGGGCGGGTCGGTCACTCTGGCTGCTTATGCCAATAGCGCACAAACCAGCGGGGGGAGGGTTTCCATCTCCGGCGACATAAGCACGGCTTCAAACATAACCGGAACGGAATATAAGGACGGTATCCTCAACACATTCAGCTTTACTGGAGGCAGCGGCAATGTACTGGTATTGGCCGAAGGACCAACTGCTGCCAATCAACCCACCATCGCCCTGAACAATATAGTTACCGGGAACTCAACGTCAGTAAATGGCACCGGCAGCGTGACCCTTGTGACCGCCAGCCCCAATACGGCTGCAGGGTCTATCGTCATCAACAATTCATCCGGCTCAGTTGAATTCGGCACGCTCCTGGGAGGCACGTACCGGGCGGGAGCCATCCAGGTGTCCGGCAACATCACCACAAATGGTGGCGATGTCACGCTGATGGCCGATTCGCTGAGCGGTTCCTTTGGCGTCAATGTTACCGGAGCGATAAACACCAGCGCGTCCACGTCTGTCAACGCCAACGGCAGTTACGGCAGCAACGGCAGCGGCGGCAACGTGACGATCATCACGGGTATAGCGGGCACGGCCAGCAATGACGCCAGCGTAAGCATCGGCGATACGATCGATACCGCGGGCTTTGTCCCACCCACGGCTTCTGGCTTCGTGGCGCCGCCATTCTCCATCGGCGGTAGAGTCACCATCATGGCACCGGGCAATATCACCCTCCCCACCAGCGGCACGAGTCCGGCAATCGATACTGGGGATGCCAACACAATTGGTTCCATTGCCAGCGCGCAAGCTGGTGCCAACGGCGGGCAGGTGCTTATGCTCGCAGGCAGCTCCGGCGGCAGCGGAAACATCACTTTCGGCAGCATCGAAACTCTCGGGGGAAGCGGTAACGTCAGCATTAACCACACCGGCAACGGCGGCGCGGTAGAGATTTTTTCGGTCGGCACGTCCGGAACCATATCAGGCTCCAGTATCACTACCGATACGACCAACTCTCTTGGAGGCAGTGCCGGCTCTGTAGCCATATCAAGCGCGAATGGGAGCATCACAGTCACGACGATTTCGGCTCAGGCAACGGCCGCTACCAGCAGCTCGGGCAGCATCCTTCTCTCTACTGGCGAAAGCGGCTCGCCATCGACCCCTCCGACGGTTATCAGCACTTCCGCCAACACGAGCATCGTCAGCGGCGGCACTACCGGAAGTCTTTATGCATTCATCAATAACAACATCGCCACAACATTTACGGGCAACGAGCCGAATCAGAGCACGGTATTAACAGGCGTAAGTTCGTCGGACATAGCGAAGCTTGCAGTAGGTATGTCCGTATCCGGCAGTAACATTCAATCAGGCACGGTCATTACGGCGGTAAGTCCGGGCGCTGGAACAGTCACAATAAGCCTTGCTACTACGAACACAACGGGTACGGTTTCCGGGGTCACCTTCAATGGTGGCAACGCGCAGACCGGCCTGGTTAATATCACGCTGAACCCCGGTAGTGAGAGCATTTCCCCCTCAATTAACGCAGTAGCCCCACAGGGCTTCGATATCAGCAGCGCTGGCAATGTGACGCTCGCGTTCACCGCCGCCAATCCATCCACCGTGAAAGCCAGTAATACATCAGGCGCTATACCGATGTTCTACAGCCCGGGTGGTTTCACTTCGGTAAACACTACAAATACGCAGAACCTGACCATAAGTGGCGACTCCAGAGTCATAGTTCCCATCATTTCGCTGGGAGCAACCGGCATTAACTTAACCAGTACAAGCAACGTGTTCAGTAGCAGTCAACCCGTCGCATTTATCGGCAACAGAGTGACTGTGGATGGGTCTTTGAATAGACTCAGCGTCATTGAGGCAGCATCAGCGGGAGCCATAAGCCTTCAAAGTAATGTCAACACAGCACAAGCACTGGTGCTGGGTTCTGTGGTCACGGCCTCCTCATTAACGGCAACCATCGCGCACAACATCGATATAACTGCGCCAATCTTCGCGCCCACCGTCACGCTGAGTTCCGTTGGTCAGGGCACCCCCGGAGTCAACGCGGGAGGCTTTATTGAATACTCCAACCCCGGAGGCAATACTTACAACCCGCAAATTGTGACGAACAACCTGGTTCTGCAGGCCAGCGACAAGGTTGGCACGGTCACCCAGCCGTTGCTCCTCGACGGCAGTGGTGACGCGGTTTCTTTCGGCAATTCGACAGCAGGCAGCTTTGCGCTGGTGTCGAACGGTAACGTTTACCTTAACAATGTTTCCACCACAACCACGCTCATCTCTACTGGCAACACGTCCAGCGTAAACACCGACGGCAATATCCTGGTCGTGTCCAGGTCGGCTGCCGGCAATCAGGGTTCCATTACCGCCTCCGGAACAATCAATGCTCCCTATGGCTACATCGCCTTGATCGCAGCAAGCGACATTACGACCTCCGGAAGCAACGTGCAGATTACAGCCAGCCAAAAAGATGGCGTAGGCACCGATCCGTCCGGCGGCAACTACATTTACCTCCTGGCGGGAGCAAATGTGGTGCTGCAGAGCAGCACAGCGCTGGTACAGGGGCGGTCGGGGCTGGGCGGCGATATCAGCATGCCCGGGCTCGTTGCGCTTAATACGACCACCGATACCCATCCGTCCGGGGGGAGCATAACCGTGGTTGCCTACGCTGATTCCCAGGCCGGACTGATCGGCGGCAACATCTCTCTGCCCTCCGACCTCCAGATAGGCATGTACAATCCGAGCGGCACGGGCACACAGACCCCCGGCCAGTTCGGTGTTACGATTGCCGGGGAAGCCAGCGGCGGTCCCACATCGGCAACAACCATCAGCGTCGGGAATGTTTATGGTGGAACAGGCAGCATCAACATCCTGGCCGGCACTCCAAGCGGCAGCACCGCCACACCAATTGAATTCGACCTCAATGCGGGGTCCTACGTGGACACCGGTAGATTCTTCACGGGCATCACCCAACCAAATGCTTCTGTTGTGACCGGAAATCTTGAAACGGTGGGCGTGGGTAGCGGCCAAAACAACAATCCCGCCTTGATAGGTATATCGCAACAGGGAATCTTTGTTAACGTGGGCGGCGCGCTCACCACCAACGCGGTGACGTCGGTCGGCGCTGCCGGTTCCACGCCGAAGGCGACCAACCCGCAAGGTCCTGCTCCCTTTCTCCCGAGCAGCCTGGACGGTTATCCCGGAGGCTCTGGCGGCGCCGTCTTCCTGGTCGCAAATGAAAACATCGTGGTCAACGGTAATATCTACACCTTTGGCGGTGGCGGCGCGGGCGGGGACGGCGCGCCACAAAAAGCCGTAGGCACCGTACAGGCGAACGCACCTGGAGGCGCTGGCGGCGCCGGCGGTGCTGGCGGCTTCATTAAGGTCTCATCCAATCAATCGATCACGATTACCGGATCCGTCAACGCCTCCGGCGGCGGCGGCGGTGGCGGCGGCGGTGGCTTTGGCGGCACCGCCTCCGGCGCAGGCGGCGCGGGAGGGGCCGGAGGCGCCGCCGGGGGAATTACCTTAACGGCGGGCAGCATCCCTGGTGCCTCGCTCCAGGTGAGCGGCCCAATATATGCGGTGGGCGGCGGCCACGGCGGACAGGGCGGAACAGGTGAAACGTCGGGCACCAGTAATTTCGGCGGCAGCGGCGGTGGCGGCGGCGGAAGCTACGGCGCCGGCGGCGGCGGCGGTGGTGCCGGCGTAATAGCGCCGCAAAACATCGGAGCCGGCATAGGCGGTGCAGGTGGTGGCGGCTTATTTGGAGGCGGAGGCGGCGATACGCAAAATCTCTACAACAGCGGCCACCTCTCGCAAACAGGCTACGGCGGCTGGGGCGCGGGAAGTCTCCTCCCGCTCGTCGGGGCAGGCGCTTTATTCGGCGCCGGCGTCAATGGGGGCGCGAACAATGCGGGCTCTTCAAGCGGCGGCGTTACGTTCACCACAACGTCCGGTTTTGGCTTGGGAAACACAGGGGGCGCAGGCGGATCATATGACCTTGCGACAGGCACCTTAGGAACAAACAACTTCGCCATTCCGCTGGGAGGAACATTCGGCAATGGTGGCGCGGGTGGCGAGTCTCCCCCCGGTTCAGCGCTCACCTCCTCTGGAACCAATGGTACTGACGCCGGCAGGGGTCCGAACCTAAACTTCGCCTTTACGAACATGGCTTCCGATGGCCAGATCCAGATGGCAGGTTACAGTCTCACCACCCCCACCTCCGTCGTCGGGGGCACCATACTTCTGCAAGCAAAAGGACAGACGACAGCAAGCAATGCCGGGGACTTGACCATTGCCGGCAACCTGGTGGCTAGTGGTAACATCGCCGGGACTAACCAGATTGGGATTGTCACCCCGGGATGCTCGAACTGCATCGACTTTGCCGCCCAGCAATTCTCAACGACCAGCGGCAATCTCTTAGTTGCGCCGTCCGCCACAATAAACACGTACGCAGGCGGCGTCCTTTTGGAAAACGATAATTCAACGGGACACATTTCCATCGGGTCAAACGCGCAGATCTTCGCCAGGACCCGTGAAACTCAGTTTGGAATCAACATTTCGATGGGTGCGCCAACCTGGCTGCAGAGTCATCCGATTCCGCCAGTTACTGGCACCAACCCCACAAATGTCACCCAGGTACTCCAGACGAACCTGACAACAAAGAACCTGATTTTCTTTGGAGCGGCAGGCATTTCGGCGAGCGCTCCCCAAAATATCATTTACGCGCTGGGCGATCGGACCGAGCTGGTAAATTTCCAGAGCGGGACCAGCGGCGGCAATGCCAAATCAATCCAGCTTCTCGCAGGCGTGCAGATAGGCGCCATGACACTTCCAGCGTTGACCAGCCTTGATCTCACTTCCTCCGATGTGGGCACAACCCTCCACCGGTATCAGCAGGAGAACATAATCGGCGGCATGCCCACGTTCCAATCAGGACCCAATTCCACCTTCCAGCTTGCGGGCGGCACGCTGACCCTCTTCCCCATAAATGTGACACCCACCGTCTCGGCGTTCAATATTCCTCACCTCTCCAACTCGCTTGCCGTGACGATGACCAACTTTGGCGTCCTCAATCCAATCAATGTCGCGCTGACCGCTAACAGCACTTCACAGAATGTCGTGATAAACAGCCCGCTGTCCTTCAATAACTCCGCCGGCGTAACCGCCACGCCGAAGATTACATTTAACGTCACCGACAACCAGGCAACCGCTTTCCAGGTCAATATAAATCCGCAGACCGGATTGCCGTTCACCTCACCGACGACCGGCACAGTTACATCGCCTGGGACTCTCACGCTGAACATCAATTCCGGCGGATCATTCGACATAGGCGGCAACATCACCGCCACCCAGGGCTTCACGGCCAACGCCACGGGTGGGGGCAACTTCGCGATGCCTGCGGGGACGCTGACGGCGGGGGTAGCGTTAGCCGGCGTGAATATAACAGCTTCTGGCATTACATTCGGGTCCCCTACCACTAAGGCGGTGGTAACCGACGGCACGAGTTTCATCGCCGAGGCTACGGACGCACCCGGCATTACAGTCAACCTGAATTCGAGTATCGCGGCTACGGGCGGCATCAACTGGACTGCGGACAAGGGCCCGATCACTCTTAGCGGCGCCCTTTCCTCGTCAGGCGGGCAAGTTGTGCTTACCGCCCTCTCAGGCAACGGCGTCACCATAAACAACAAGGCACCCATTACCGGCGCAAAGGGCATAGTAATCGCGGCCGATGGTGCCATCACCGACGATGCTAATTTGACCGCGTCCGCAGGAGCGGTGACACTGTCGACATTAGCAAGCTCGGGCGGCACGACGACCATCCAGGCGAACGTTTCTGGCTCGACTGGCGTTTCGATCTCCTCAGACGGAGACTTCAGCCTGCAGAAAGTGGGCACCCTGGCGAGCACTATCTCCTCGGCCGGCAAGACGATCTCTATCCTCGCTCCAGGTCTCATTGGCCTTGACGGACTCAACGGCAAACTGAACGCAGGGACGGGCACCGTTGTTTTAGGCCCGTCCGATAACAGTCAACCCATCTCAGTTGGCGGATCGGCTAGCTTCAATGTAAGCACTGCCAACTTGTTGAGCATCGCGGCCGGAACCGTTCAAATAGGTACCGCTTCCGAGAACAACAGCATCACTGTTGGGATGAACATGAACGTTTCGGGTGTTGCCGTAAACAACACAACCAAGTTGCCTGCTTATAATCTCTCCTTTGTCAGCAACAGTTCCTTGCCCACTGCGTCCTTCAGCGCGACCAATTTCGGCTTTACACTCGGCACGAAGAACCTGACGATAAATGTGGGCGGCAGTGTTGACCCCGGACGGATTACCGGCGGCACCATCATTAACATCAATGGCGGAAGTATTTCGCTGAGCGCACCGATCGCGCCTGCCTCCGCCACGTCCTCGCTGCTGCTGACCACCAGCGGCAATACCGGCAGCGGCAATATCGCTCTCAACGGAAACCTCCCCCAAACACTTCCCGCGACCTTTACTGCTTCTGCGGGAGGTGCAACGAGCTCTGTCACCGGCCTTCCCATATCGAACGGAACGCTTTTATTCCCCACCTCGGTAGTAAACTTGACACTGGGAGCTGGATCAGGTGGTCTGGGATCGAGCGCGATAACAACAAGCGCCAAGACGTTGTCGTTCAACACGGCAAATATCAGTTCACTCATAACCGTAAATGAAAGTGCATCTGTAAATCTCGGGGCTTCATCCGTAGGCCAATTGACTGTCAACGACAGTATGAACGGCGGAACAGTCAAGACTGTCGGTACGATTGTCGCCGGCGATCTCACAATTAACATGACTGGCACTACGGGCGGAAGCATCGCAATAGGCTCCAACCTCACGGCCGACGGCACCATAGCTCTCAACGCCAGGGGGGCTGGGACCATTACAGCGGCGGCCAAAGAAGTTATTTCGGCCGGAACCGTCACACTGTCGAGCGTGACAACCACAACCAGTCCGTTCGGAACTGGCGCATTCGGCTCTACCACCGCCAATCTGGTAGTCGCCACCGGCAGCTTAACTGCCACCACGCTCGGGAATGTCTATGTAACCGACAATAACCGTGTCAACCTGGGTACTTCGCAGGCCGCCAGTTTCAACCTCATCGACACCGCTGCTGACAGCGGATCCACGAAAGCAATCACACTGACCGGCACCCTCAGCGGCAATAGCGTGGTGCTTAACGCAAACAACCCGGTGAGCGGTTCGATAGCGCTCCAGGGCCAAATCCAAACCCCACTGAGCACCGCGCCGTCCACAACCGTCACGGCCGTAACTTTGGAATCAGCCGGGGCGGGAGGCGTAAGCGAGTCGAACACCTCCGCGCTGGTCTCCGCCAGGACGATGACAGTAGTTGCAGGATCCGGTGGGGTGGCCATGGGCAGTGCCAACCTAGCCCCCGCGCTGTCGGTCAACAGCCCCGGTTCGGTGTCGGTTGAGGACGACTCACCACTGGTCACCCTGGGCGCTTCCACGGGCGGCACCATATTCTCGCTGACCAACACCTCGGCATCCGCAAGCACCCTCACCGTAGGCGGGGCGCTAAGCGCCCAGAACATCTCGCTGACGGCTCACGGCGGGCAAGCTGGGGCTGTTAACAACATCGTCCTCAAAGCGCCGGTGGACAATGTCGCAGGTGCCAGTGCCGTAGAATTCACCGCCACGGGCAACCTCACTGTTGCTGGCGGCAAGATCATTGGCAATGGGCTGCTGTCACTCGATGTTCTAGGCAGCGTCGGTACTTCTAGTACAGCCCCATTGTTGACGGCTGTCTCCAGCACCTCTAACCAGGGCAAGCACTCTCCTACGGGCTGGTTCCAATCCAACACAGGTTCATCGATGGACATGAACGCCACTAGTGGTGGTGCCCTGTCGATCATCAATACCGGTAACTTGACTGGCTTGGCAACGACCACCGGGATAAACAGCCCCATCAGCCTTAAGACCACGCTCACAACTGCCAGCATTGGAACCTCGAGCACAGCTTTCGACACAGCCGATCCGAACGGTGCCTCATTGACTCTGAGCACAACCGGCACCGGGCTCGTTAACGTAGCCAACACCGGCTCCGCTCTGACCTTGAATGCATCGAGCAGCGGTGGGGCTTTTACCCTGATCACTAACGGGCCACTGACCGTCAACGGCGTGACGACCCACGCTCCGACAACTTCGATTACCGGTGCCGGCGACATCAAGCTCGTCGCCGGCTCTGGAGCGATGGCCATAAACGGCAATGTAATCGGCAATGGCGGCAACATCATCATTCAAAATACCGACACGACCACGGGCTCGATAACCTTCAAGTCTGCCGTGCAGGTAACGACGAAGATCACCGGTGTCGCTCTTCCGACCAACCTATCGGATGTGGAGATCGGCATTGACACTGGAACTATTCCAGCAAATAACCCAGCCACTACCCCCAGCACGCTTCCCGGAGGCATTAAACTCAGCGCATCCAGCGGCGGAAAGATATTCACCAACAGTACCGACTCATCAAATCTTGTTGGTCCTGGCGGAACCGCAAGTGCATCGGTCCAGGCGGTCGGAGCCAACGTTCTGTTTGATGTGGCTGCCTCGGGCACTATAACCCTAAATGCCAACGTGCTTATCAAAGCCGACCCGGTCAGCCCGGGCGCAAGTCTGGCAGCTGCCCACGCCGCGTTGCTTCCCAGCACAACCAGTGGCGTGCAAGCACAGCCAGCGCTGCTCAACAACGCTGCGTCAGCACCAACGAGCGCTCTCGGTCCTGGCTACACGAGCTTACTGACAGGAACAGCTAATCTCTCGACGAGCAACGTCGCGAACCAGCAGCCGACCATTCGAGCCAACGACGTCTTTTCAGTGATTCAGAAGCAGGTCGACAGCTCCTCGGATCTCCCTGCGCTCAATCCCGAGAACTTCGTTCTCTTCGACGGGACGACCATCCGCTCGATGAGCTCTGACCGCCCGGTCGACACCACGCAGAAATCCGGCTCCGATCTCCAGCTAATCTCCTTCCACGCCCCGGCCGCTCCGCAGGTGACCGGCAAGGCGCCGACCGTAGTTAACAGCCTTGGATCTCATGGAATCGATGGCCAGATGGTCGACAACCGGGTCACGCTGCGCAAAGGCAGCGTGCTCATGGTCCCGCATCACGACACGGTCATTGAAACCCGGTTCGGAGAGGTCGTGGTAGGCGCGGGGTCCGTCGTGCTGGTCGTCGCCACCGCTAACGCCCTGTCCATTTACGACTTCCACGATGCACACACCGGAGCCGTCAGCGCCTCCGCCGGCAGCACGGAAATCAAGCTGGCCCCCGGCCGCCACCTCACGCTCGCCGCATCGACAGAATCCTTCGAGCGAATCAACCCGCTCACGTCCGTCTCGCACCGCTCGCTGACAGTCGCCGGCGGGTCGGGAGCCGTTCACGCTTACTTGTCCGAATTCTCCATCATGTCCGCGCTGACCGGACTGAAGACCTGGAATGTGCTGAAGCAATCGGCGGACCGCCACGACGCCCAACTGCTCAACACCGTGCTCAAGAACGCCGCGATCATGATGCAGGTGCACAGGACCGGCGGCGGCTACCGCCGCTACGCTCCCATGGTCGACAAGGTAGCCAGCAACAGCCTCTAACCTGGCGGCGCGAGATGGAACCGCACGGAAAAATGCGAGCAGCGGAAGGTAGCCGGCAATAGCCTTTAACCCTGGGGGTGCGGGCGCCCCGCCCGCATCTCGCGGGCTGCTCGTTGGCGCGGGCAAGATACGCGCCCCCAGGTGCCTGTGTCCTTAATCGTCCGAGTCCCCGGGTACACGCGCATACCCACAGGGGCGCCGGAGCGGTACACTAACTTAGTGTACAATGTTAATGTTATGCCTACCCAGGTGATTTTCACTTCTTGAGCCTCAAAGCAGATGAGGCAAGCGCCGCAGTACATTACAGACAAGCTATTGAACTGGGCCAACGAAGTCGAGGCCTTCGGCGTGGAGGCAGTACGAAAGCATAAGGGATACCATGATGAGCCGTTAAAGGGTCGGCGCCGGGGCGAACGCTCCATCAGACTTAGCAGGCAGTGGCGCGCGATCTACAGGGAGAAGCGAAACGGTTCAGTCTCCGTCCACGTGTTAGGGGTAACACCCCATGAGTATTAAGAACAGTCCGAGCCATAATGCCGATGACCAGCGCTACTGGCGTAAGCGAATGAGGGACCTCACGTTCGGGCAAGCCGTCCGCGCGTATCGGCTAGCCGAGGAGTGGTCGCTAACCTATGCAGCCGAGAGGATCGGAATCAGCAAGCAGCAGTTGAGTGATTACGAGAGCGGCCGTAAGCTCCCCAGCATCGAAAAGGCGTATCAGATTGCAAAGGCGCTAGGCATGATGCCACAGGGAGCCGTGCTTCAAGTCATCAACGAGCAGTTACGCAAAGCGGAAATACCGATCCGGGTTGAGGGGGCAAGCTGAACACCGGGTATCCGGCGGCCACAGGACCCCGCGCCCCAAGTGCTTTCGCATACCGAGAGGGGCGCTGGAGATGATCTCCGGGCGCCCCCATCGGTACGGCTCGTCGGGAAACTTACTGGCGCTGCGACATATCGCTCGGTCTCAGATCGCCCAGCGGGGTGTCGACATCGATCACGGAAAAGGTCTTGCCGTCGCGGCTTCTGATTGCCGCTTCCTTCCTGATCCCATCAGGGTATTGAGTATAAAAGCCTTTGCCTGTATCCACCGTCACGCTGCCGTCCGGGTTCTGCCTGGCAATCTCCCTGCCGCTGGCGTCGATCACATCGCCGTTCGGCTTGATCTTATTTGGGGGCGAGAACTCAATCAGGGCTGAGCTGCCAATCTCGACCCTGGTACCGTGCGGTCCGTTTTCCGTGTGCCCTTCGCTCACGGTCACCTTGATGCCGTTGGGGTACTCCACGGTAGTGTTCCGGGCGCCATCCTTATCTACGTCCCGCTTGCACTTGATGCCCGCGTCGCGCAGCTCCTGGCCATTGAGCTCCTTGCCGGTGCGGAAGCTGGTCGGGAAGCCTGTAAGGTCCACCGGCGGCAGGAACCCTTTGTCCACCAGGGCTTCGGTCTTTCTCTGGTTGTCCCGGGCCGACTGACCGGCCGTCTGGTGTTCCGGGGCCAATGCGCCCTGATCGCCAGGCTTTCCCTCTGGCGGGGAATCAACCGTTCTGGGAATCTCAAGATTCTCTCTGCCGCTCATAGTAAGCTCCTCCGTGAGCCGATGCCGATCCGCCGTTGCCGGGGATCTCGTGCGCTCACTGCCGTCTGCGTTCGCGCTACTGGGGGAACTCTACTGCGGGTTTGTATCCAAGTTGTTTATTTTGCAAAAGTCCCGCCGGTCGGGGGGGTACGAATCCTGGCGGCGGCGGGCGGCTGCGTTAGAACAAATTACCTTACCTGATGGATATACACAGGCGGGACTTATTCCCACTGATCGCTTATTCTTAGTAGCAGTCTATTCATGAGGAAGGATCAACAGCGGCTCCATCTGCGAGCCACTGCCGGCGCTTGACGCGGAGTATTTTTCCAGTCGATTGAACTTTCTCTGCTCCGCAGGCGTATTACTAAATGGACCCCGCGCATCGCATTAATCGAACGCATGACTTCTGAACTGACGGCAACTGAGTCCGGACTGGAAAGACTGCCCCCGCAGTCGGTCGATGCCGAGCAGGCTGTCCTCGGCGCGCTTCTCGTGGTTGCGGACGGGATGTCACGCGTGGTGGATGTGCTGGAGCCCGATTATTTTTACCGGAAGTCTCACCAGGTCATCTACGCGGCGATGGTGGACCTGTATGAGCACAACGAGCCGATAGACATCGTCACGGTCGCGCAGTACCTGAAAGACGGCGGCAGCCTGGAGCATGTCGGCGGGCGGCAGTACATTGCCGACCTTGCCATGTCCGTCGCCACGACGGCCAACCTCGAATACTACGCAAGGGTGGTTTACGAGAAGTCGCTGTTGAGAAATCTGATCAAGGCAGGAACAGAGATCGTAGCCAGTTGCTATGACGAGACGGACGCCGACTCCTGCATCGACAAGGCAGAGCACCTGATCTTCAACCTGGCCCAGAGGCGCAACCTCAATCAGCTCGTCCACATCAAGGAGATCGTCTCCGAGTCTTTCGCCCGCATCGAGCAACGCTATGAGAACCGGGACGCGCTTGCCGGTGTACCGTCAGGCTTTTACGACCTGGACGCGATGACCTCCGGCTTCCAGTCGTCGGACCTGATCGTCGTGGCGGCCAGACCGTCGATGGGCAAAACGGCCTTCTGCCTCAACATAGCTCAGCACATCGCCGTGGATCACAAGACTCCAGTCGCCATATTCAGTCTGGAAATGTCGAAAGAGCAGCTTGTTCAGCGCATGCTGTGCAGTCAGGCGGAGATCGATGCGAACAGACTGCGCACAGGGTTCCTGCAGAACAACGACTGGACCAGGCTCGCTCGCGCGATGGGCTATCTCGGTGAAGCGCCCATTTACATAGATGATTCGGCCGTCGTAAATGCCCTGGAAATTCGCGCCAAATGCCGGCGCCTGAAGGCCGAAATGAAATCGCTCGGCCTGGTAATCGTCGACTACATTCAGTTGATGCAGGGTCGCAAGCAGACGGACAACCGCGTCCAAGAAGTGTCGGAGATCTCACGCAGTCTGAAGACTCTCGCCAGAGAGCTGGAAGTCCCGGTAATCGCCCTCTCCCAGCTCTCCCGCGCCGTCGAAGCCCGGCAGAACAAGCGCCCGATGCTGTCGGACCTGAGAGAATCGGGATGCCTGGCAGGCGAGACTTTAGTCTACCTGCCAGATACCGGGAGCTACGAGCGCATCGATTCTCTGACCGGCAAGAGTGGATTCAGGGTCCTTGCCGTAAATCAAGATACATGGCAACTAGAGCCGCGAGTGGTGGAAAGGGCCTTCGCGACCGGCATCAAACCAGTCTTTTCCCTGAAAACCCGCCTTGGCCGAACTATTAGAGCTACAGCCAACCACAAGTTCCTGACTCTAGAAGGCTGGCGCCGCCTGGATGAACTCAGTCCGGGGTCGCGAATAGCCGCTCCACGCGCGCTGTCCAGCCCAGTAAATGCCACAATGAAGGACGATGAGCTAGCCTTGTTAGGCTACCTGATTGGAGACGGTTGCACGTTAGCGCGGCATGTCATTCAATACACGACCGCGGATAATGATTTAGCCGAGCATGTCTCTGACCTCGCAATATCAGTGTTTGGCGACGCCGTCACTAAATGGTTGGACAGCATGGGCGTGTTCAACCTCCGGTCTTTCGAGAAACGAATTACCAGGGACACGATTCCGATGGAAGCGTGGCGTCTCCCGGTCGAGCCCGCGAGGCAAGTCGTCGGCATGACGACGCGGCAGACGCAAGCAGCGCTGGGCATGTCGTATTGCGGGTCCCAAGTCTACAAGAACGGGCTCAGTCGCCACAGAGCGACCCGAGTCGCCCGGGCAGTTCTGTCTCATGAGCTTTCAATGCTGGCGGTAAGCGATGTCTACTGGGATGAAATAGTCTCGATCGAAAGTGACGGGGAAACTGAAGTCTACGACCTGACCGTTGAGGGCTTGCATAACTTCGTCGCCAACAACTTGATCGTGCACAACAGCATTGAGCAAGACGCAGACCTGGTAATGTTTATCTACCGGGACGAATACTACAATCCAGAGTCAGAGCATCGTGGCGAGGCGGAGATCATCATAGCCAAGCAGAGGAACGGCCCGACCGGAACAGTTGATCTGTTGTTCCAGCCCAGCATCACGCGATTTCTGAACAAAGCTCAGACCCCATACAGCGGAGGCTAAGGGACACAGCGTCTGGAGACGGGAGTTCCAGAGGCCGGAAACCGGCAAGGGCAAGAGGCTCTTAACCCCTTGCCCTCACCAACCACCCCCCACATGGGGCGCCCCCCCGGAGCGCACCATCCTTATCTGGAAAGCCCGCTTGCCCCCACAAGCAGTCAGCGCTGCTTCGCTGCAGCAAGCTTTCTAACTAGTTTTTCCCATGCCGGGCACCCTGCCCGAATCCCCCAAATGGGGGAAGGTTGGCCCCTGGATTTCAAGCAGCTCGAATACAGCGAATAATCTCCAGTAGAAGCTCTTTGGCCCTGAAGACAACCGCGGTCAACTGCTCGAGCATGGCCAGCCGCTCGGACACCACTGCAATGGTTACGGAGCGCCGCGGCACGGTCTCGGCGGTGAGAATTCCAATCTTCCTCCTCGCCCCGGGGCTGGTCGGTCCGGGAATCAACTTGTCCCTGGTCCACCAGCTCATCAGCCGCTGCCGGCGGGAGAGCCCGCCGGGCGACCCGGGCGGCACGGTATTGAGAAAGGTCCAGACGCTGTCCGGGTAGTCTATGTCCGGCCCGACCTCATAGCCGAAAAGCTTGGCAAGTATATTTGCCTGGCTCAACTTCGAATAATGATGGCCGCCGACCTCCTTCAGCGCGTACAGCGAGGCGGCCGTCGGCACCAGCCCGGCCAGAATCCCAACCGCGCCCGAGGAGATCGAGTATTTTGGCCGATTCCAGGTCGGGATGTCCAGCGCTTCCGCGACCGCCCAGAGGGCGCCGTTGGTGACGAAGCTGGCCGCGTTCGTCAGAGCCACGGTCCTGTCGCGGCTCTCCGAATACCGCCTGAGCAACACGTTGTTGATCGCCTGCTCCTGGTCGATCCGCGCCATCACCGTATCAATTTCCAGACTGGTCTGGGTAATCACGGACACCAGCCGCTGTTCCTGTTCCAACACCTCGAGCCGCAGGGCAAGCGCCTCCTTGCTCTCGGCATCAACGACCGCGCGGGCGCGCTCCTTCAGGCGCTTGAAATCGATCAGACCCGGAACCAGTTTGAGCTGCTCGGCGATCTGCAGGGCTTCAGGCGAAAGATTGAGCTGTGAGGTCGCGCTCGCCGGCTCCGGCGGGCTGGCGCCCTCTGCCAGGGCGACCTGCCTGAAGGCGGCGGTGTCCGCCGGCGGTCGCTCCGCCACAGCCGGTCTGCCGCAGGCCAGCGGCGCAAGCGCCATTGCGGCAAGAATTCGGCGTCGCAAGCCCATGCCCCGTTCCCCAGGTCAACGCACCGGCACCCAAATGATATCGTGGCTGTTGTGTCCGATCATCGAATGCTTATCGAATTCCATCTTGCCAAGATCCAGCGAGGCGATCGTGTCGGTGGATTCGCTGGACACAAGCAACCGCTTGCCATCAGGCATGAGGTCGATGCTGTAGGGGAAGTCCACGTCCATCGGCAGGCGAATCTCGGATAGCTTCTGCCTGGTTCTTGTGTCGTAGACGCCGATTGTGTTGTCCTTGGCATTGGCCACGTAGAGCCTGGTATCGTCCTTGCTCAAGCTCAGACCGGTCGGTCCGGTGCCTGTGGCGATCGTTCCTGTCACCTTGCGTTCGGGGATGTCGAGTACGGAGACCGTGTTGGATAGACGATTGGAGACATAAGCGGTCCGGTTGTCCGATGCGACCACCGCCGTCGTGGGCACCTGCCCCACCTTGACCGTTCCCACCACCTTCTGGTTCAGGGTCGATATGAAGGTAACCTGATCGCAGCCGGAATTGAGAACGATGAGGAAATTGCCGTTGGGCGTGACGGTGACACGGCCCGGACCGGCCGGCACCCTGGTGCGCAGAAGCAGCCGGTTGGAGGCGGTCTCGATGACGGCGACATCATCGCTGCCGCTTTCGGCAACATACATGAGCTTGCCGTTTGGCAGCGCCGCGATCCCTTTCGGGGCGCTGTGCGCCGGGAGGTCTATCTGTCCCAGGATCTGCCGGCGGACGGGATCCAGTATCAGCACGCGGTTCTTGGCCTGGTCCGTTATATACAAGCGGTTCGCGGCCCAGGCCATGCTGCAGGGCGTCCCCTCCGTGTGAAAGTCCGCCATCTTGGACAGCGTCTGGTCATCGAGCAGGGTGATGGTCCCGGTGGCCAGCGAGGTGAGAAACACACTGCCGGAATTAGCGGCGTGACCGGCTCCCGGAAGACCGACCGAGCGCCCGAACTCCGGAGAGGCTATGGTGGCGTCGCTGACCGTCTGGATCGCCACATCGCCGATCAACGGTTTGAACGACTGGGGCAGGAAAAATCCTTCGGGAACGATCAGATCCGAGGGGAATTTGCAGGACAGGATCTCCTTGCGCAGCTTCTCCGGCATCTCGGCGGGCAGGGACACGGTCCTGGCCCGGCCCCGCTTGATCACGTGGAGGAAGCACCAGCCGTTGCCGTAGACAAGCACGTCAGGCCGCTCCGCGTTGGGAAACATGGTCTGCAGCTGCGCCTTGCCGTGCTTCTTCGGTTGATTCTGGGGCATCAGGGCGAGAAAGAGCTCACCCCTTGCCGTCTCCACGGATCCGTCAAGCCGGATCTTCGTATCGGGGAACTCCGCCCTTATCACCTCCTGTAAGTCGGGCGGCAGCCTGGTGGCCAGGGCCGGCTGCGGCAAAAGATGAAACACGACGGCCAGAGCCAGACAGAATGCCGCGCGCAAGAGCAAGGGACGGTCACTCATTGCCGGCATCCTTCGCCCCGAAAAAGTCGGCAATCTTGCCCATGATCGAGCCACCATCTCTGGTGGCATCCCTGGTCTTCTCCCGGGCCCTGCCGCCTGACTCGTCGCCTGCGTTTTCCTCCACAGGCTCCGGCTCGGCGCTCTTGAGGCGCTCATGGCGCAGCTCGGCCAGTTGCTCGAGCAGCTTTCGCTCCTCGGCGGACAGGCGCGTGGGCGTCTCCACGATCAGGTGCACTATCTGATCGCCGCGCCGGGTCGGGTTGTTGAGCTGGGGAACCCCATGACCGCGCATGAGAACCGTGGTCCCGCTCTGAGTGCCGGCGGGGACCTTCACGACCCTGGGCCCGTCGACCGTCGGGACGGACAGCTCGCCGCCCAGGGCGGCCATGGAGAAGCTTACCGGCTGCCGAACATGAATCGTCGTGCCCTCGCGCACGAAGCCGGGATGTTCGGATACATGGACGACCACGTAGACATCGCCCGGCGGCCCGCCGCGCCGCCCCTGGTCGCCGGCGTTGGGTATGCGCAGGCGCGAGCCGCCGTCGATCCCGGCCGGCACCTTGAGCTCGATGTCGCGTGACTTGCGCACCTGTCCCCGGCCCTTGCAGTTGCTGCACGCCTTCTCCACACGTGTGCCCTCACCACCGCAGTTCGGGCAAGTAATCACCTGCGTGAACTGCCCGAGAAACGTCGATGTCGTCTGGCGGATCTGCCCCATCCCGGCACACGTGGAGCAGGTGACCGGGCCGGTGCCGGGGGCGGCGCCGTTGCCACTGCACACGGTGCAGTCTTCCAGGTGCCTGACCGAGATCTTCTTCTCGCACCCGAAGACGGCCTCGAGGAACTCCAGCTGGAGATCGTACTTCAGGTCGGCGCCCCGCTCCACGGGGCTGCGCCGGAAGCCGGACCGCGGGCCGCCGCCGAAGAACTGGCTGAATATCTCGCTCAGGTCCGAGAAGGCCCCGAAATCCATGCCCTCGAAGCCGCCGGCGCCGCCGGTCAGACCGTCGTGCCCGTAACGGTCGTAAAGCGACCGTTTCTGCTCGTCCGACAGCACCTCGTAGGCCGCCGCCAGCTCCTTGAAGGCGGACTCGTCGCCGCTCTCCTTATTGTCAGGGTGCAGATGCCTGGCTTTGGAGCGGAACGCGCGCTTGATCTGCTCGGAGCTAGCATTGCGCTCTACCCCCAGAACCTCGTAATAGTCGCGCTTGGTCATCTCCACCAACCAGGTTACCTTCAGCTTCCTTCAGAACCCCAGATCATCTCACCAGCCATGCGATCGCGACAAGACTATCAGTCGGCTTTCGATCTCGGGCCGGAAGAGGAGATCGGCCCCGAGTCTCTCAGCTCGATCGGTTCCCCCTCGCGAGGCGCCCGCGCCTTCCTCTCGCCGGCGGCGCCCGCCCTGGAGCCCTGGTGGATGGCCTTGCCCAGATCGAGCAGGGAAACATCAAGACCGGCCGTTAAGCCCTTAAGCTGCGCTGGGTCGCTGTCCACCAGGGGCAGGGCAGCTCTTACATTCTCCATCGCCCGGCGCACCCGATCCACATACGTGGGATCGACCCGGTCGCCGTAGTTTTGAATAATCCGCTCCGCCTCCGCCAGCAAGGACTCGGCCTGAATCTTGGTCGAGACTTTCTCCTTCAGCTCCTGATCCTGGTGAGCGAACTGCTCGGCCTCCTTCTGCATGCGCTCAACCTCGTCCGGATTGAGCCCGGCGCTGCGGTGGATGGTCACCGAGTGCTTGATGCCGGAGCCGGAATCACGAGCGCTGCAGTGCACGATGCCGTCGGCGTCGATGTCGAAGGTCACCTCGATCTTGGGCACGCCTCGCGGCGCCGGCGGGATGCCGGAGAGCTGGAACTTGGCCAGCGACTTGTTGTACCTGGCCATCTCCCGCTCGCCCTGGAGCACGTGCACCTCCACCGAGTTCTGCCCGTCCAGGGTCGTGGTGAAGACGGTGGTGCGGCTGGTGGGAATTGTCGTGTTCCTGTCGATGATTCGCGTGAACAGCTCGCCGGCCGTCTCGATCCCCAGCGAAAGCGGCGTCACATCGAGAAGAAGGACGTCCTGGACCTCGCCGGCCAGGATCGAGGCCTGAATGGCGGCCCCCAGCGCCACCGCCTCGTCCGGGTTGACGGCCTTCGTCGGCTCGCGGCCGAAAAAGCGCTTGATCGCGTCCTGCACTGCCGGAATGCGCGTCGAGCCGCCGACCAGGATGATGTGGTCAACCTGATCCGGGCTCAGGCGCGCGTCCTCGAGGGCGGCCTGCAGCGGCCCCATGGTCGCCTCCACCAGGTGGGCGGTCAGGTCGTTGAACTTCGCCCGCGTGAGCGAAATCTCCAGGTGCTTGGGTCCGCTGGCGTCCGCGGTGAGGAACGGCAGGTGCACCTCGCTGACCATGGCCGTGGACAGCTCGATTTTCGCCCTTTCGGCATTCTCCTTCAGGCGCTGGATGGCCATCAGATCGTTGGTGAGGTCTATGCCTTCCCGCTTGTGAAACTCGTCCTTCAGGTAATCGATGATGCACTGGTCGAAATCGTCGCCGCCCAGGCGATTGTTGCCGCTGGTCGCCTTCACCTCGAACACGCCCTCGGTTATCTCCAGTATGCTGACGTCGAACGTGCCGCCGCCGAGGTCGAACACCAGCACGACCGAGTGCTCCTCCTGCTTGTTCAGCCCGTAGGCGAGCGCGGAGGCCGTGGGCTCGTTGATGATCCTGAGCACCTCCAGCCCGGCTATCGCCCCGGCATCCCTGGTCGCCTGGCGCTGCGCGTCATTGAAGTAGGCGGGCGTGGTGATGACGGCCCTGGTCACCTTCTCCCCGAGGTAGGCCTCGGTGTCGGCTTTGATCTTCTGGAGGATCATGGCCGAGATCTGTTCCGGCGTGTAAGCGACGCCGTCGATGGTGACGCGATAGTTCGAGCCCATCTCCCGCTTGATGGACTGGATCGTGCGCGAGGGGTTGGTTACCGCCTGCCGCTTGGCCAGCTGCCCGACGAGCCGCTCGCCGGTGCGCGTGAACGCCACTACCGATGGTGTCGTCCTGGCGCCCTCGGCATTCTCGATAATGACCGGCTTGCCGCCCTCCATGACAGCCACGCAGGAGTAGGTGGTTCCCAGATCAATCCCGATCACCCGACCGTTGGTCATTTGCTATCAGTCACTCCGTCCGGAAGACTCCGCGCGTTGGCCACGCAACCGCTCCTCTACCTCCAACTCCACACCATCAGAACCCTCAAACTCGCTCAGGTCGTATACCTTCGGCTCCTTGGGGTTTCCTCCCTCGTCGGCGGCCCGCTCCTCCGCGCCCGGCTCGTGCGCCTCCCCGACAGCCTCCGGCGCCTCGGGCGCCGGCTGCGCCTCCCCGGCGTTGCTGGCCACATTGACCAGAGCCGGCCTGACTACCCTGTCATTAAGGGTATATCCCCGGCGGAGCTCATGAATAACGGAGCCGTCGGGAAACTCGGTGGTCGGCACCTCCTGGACCGGCTCGTGGTACTTGGGATCGAAGTGCTCCCCGACCACGCTCATCGCCTTGACCCCCATCTGCTCGAAGCAGCGCGTAAAGCGGTTGAAGACAAGCTTGAGGCTCTCCATTAGCTTGTCCGCCGGCGTGTCGGCGTTCAGGTTGGCCATGGCCCTGTCGATGTCGTCCAGCGCCGGCAAAAGCGCCTCCACCGTCCGCTGAACCCCGGCCGCCTGGAACTCCTCCCGCTCCTTGTCCACCCGCCGGCGATAATTCTCGAAATCGGCGGCCATGCGCCGGTAGAGCCCTTCCGCTTCCTGGGCGCGCTGCTCCGCCTCGGCCAGCTGTTGCTCCATGCGCTGGCAGTTCGGGCAGGGACCGGCAGCCGGCTCCGGGGCGGCACCGCTGCCGAACTCTGCCGGGGCGCTCTCGCCGCCCGCGTGCAGCGCTCGAAAGAATGCCTTGGCCTGGTCCATCCTGGACCCTTCAGCCTCCGCTGCCTGCTTCTGCGTGCCGTCCTGCCCGCCGTCCTTCGCGTTCTGTTGCTCGTTATCGTCCATCTACAGCCTCCCTCACTCATTCTATGTCACATTTCCGTCAATGCCCGCTTGACTTGATTTTTTATGAATAAACACGCTCCCCCGGGCGCCGGCGCGCCCGGCGGCATCACCGGGCCCCTGCTCGGGGAGATTCGCCTGCGCGCCCGGCAGGGCTTGCCCTTACCGGGCGACAACCGGGGACAGGCGGCAACGATTCTTATGCCCGACCCCGCTATTAGCTATACTACATGGTGTTCGCATCGGGGATCTCTTCATGTATTACAGTCAGTCGGCGCCTCTGGCCATCTATGCCGAGGGGGAGTTCGGCAAAGGGCACTCCAAGACTGCCGAGGGCGTGATTCGCTACGGCCGCAATCCGGTTGTCGCCGTCATCGACAGCACGGAGGCGGGCAAGACGGTCGAGCAAGCCGCCGGGGTACCCGGAAATATCCCAATTGTGGCCTCTGTGGCCGACGCCCTTCAATACAAGCCCAGCGCCCTGCTCATCGGCGTCGCCTGGACCGGCGGGCGCCTTCCCGAGCAGTGGCGCGCCGACATTAAGCTGGCCATCGAGAACGGCCTCGATATCATTAACGGACTGCACGATTTCCTCTCTGACGACCCGGAAATTGCCGGTCTTGCCGCCGCCCGCCAGCGGAGGCTGCTGGATGTGAGGCGCCCGCCAGAGGGGCTGCCGGTCGGCGCCGGCAAGGCCAGGGACGTACCGGCCCTCGTCTGCCTGACGGTGGGCAGCGATTGTTCGGTAGGAAAGATGACGGTCTCCCTGGAGCTGACCAGGGCAGCTATTGGTCGCGGGCTGCGGGCCAGGTTCATCGCCACCGGGCAGACCGGGATCATGATCGATGGCGCCGGCATCGCCATAGACCGGGTGATCGGCGATTTCATGGCCGGCGCCACCGAACGGATGGTCGTCGAGGCCGGTTACGACCATGACCTCATCTTCGTCGAGGGACAGGGCTCACTCATCCATCCGGGCTTTTCGGGCGTCACGCTGGCTATCCTGCACGGCTCCTGCCCGCAAGCGATGATCCTGTGCCACAAAGCCAACAAGACCACGATAGGCGATCTTCCCTTTCCGATCCCGCCGCTATCCGAGCTCGTCCCCATCTACGAACAGGCGGCCAGACCCGTGCGCCAGTCGCGGGTGGTCGGCGTCGCCATCAACACCTTCGGTCTGGACGAGCAGGCAGCGCGCCGGGCGATAGCGGATGCCGGGGAGGACACCGGGCTGCCGGCCGCGGATCCGGTCCGCTTCGGGGCCGGGAAGTTGTTGGATAGCGTACTGGCATTGCGGGGTAAAGCAAGTTGAGCTCTATTCAGTTGCACTGTGAGCCGCTCCATCTGAGAACCGCTCACCCCTTCGGCATCTCCTACGACACCTCCTCCGATACCCACAACGTGCTGGTGCGGCTGGAGTACGACGGCTACGAAGGGCTGGGAGAGGCGGCGCCGGCCGAGTACCACAACGAGACGCAGGCGACCGTGCTGGCCGTGCTCAAGCAGTGGCAGGACGACGGCATCATCGGCGACGACCCGTTCGCCGTCGCCGACGTGTCATGCCGCCTCGACAAATCGATAGCCGGAAACGCCTCGGCCAAGGCGGCGGTGGAGATGGCCATGCACGACCTGTGCGGCAAGCTGGTCGAGCAGCCGACCTATCGCCTGCTCGGGCTGGCGGGGCTGGCCCAGCCGATGACCGATTTCACCATCGGCATCGACAGCCTGGAGATGGTCGAGAAGAAGACCCGCGAGGCGGTGGAGGCGGGATACAAGATCCTGAAGGTAAAGCAGGGAACCGGCTACGACAGGGAGATCATCACCCACGTGCGCAAGATCGCGCCGGACATCCCGCTGCGCGTGGACGCCAACGGCGGCTGGACGCCCAAGCAGGCGGTCGCCATGTCCAGATTTCTGGCCGAGCACAACGTCCAGTTCATCGAGCAGCCGCTGCCGAAATACGCCCACGTAGACGATTTCCGCTTCGTGCGCGAGAACTCGCCGCTGCCCATTTACGCCGACGAGAGCGTCTGCCGCTCGGCGGACGTGGCGCGCCTTGCCGGCGCCATCGACGGCGTCGTCGTCAAGCTGGCGAAAACAGGCGGCCTGCTCGAGGCCCTCAAAGTAATCCACACCGCCAGGGCTCACTCGATGTCCATCATGTTCGGCTGCATGATCGAGTCGTCAATCGGGGTGACGGCGGCCGCTCACCTCTCGTTCCTGGTCGATCACCTGGACCTGGACGGCGCCCTGCTGCTCGCACACGACCCTTTTGCCGGCGCCGAATACCGCGATGGATTCCTGCACATCCCGAGCCGCCCCGGACTGGGCGTCATTCCCCGCACTTGAGCGCCTCCTTGGCGACGGCATCGAAGGACGGGATGCCTGGCCGCAAGAACCGTGCTTGTTCGCCCGGCGGATATTGACCGCCAGTTTATGCAGACTGTCGGAGATGTCCGGTCGTCGAAAGCCGGTAATCCATCCGGTCTGTGCAGCAAGCTGCTGTCTCGATTCGACAATGGCCTGTAGATCCCCGGAAAGGGCACCGTAAGCCTTGTCATGTCACCCTCGCCACAGCGCAGATGGAGCCCCTGTGTGAGTTGAACGTATCGGACCCGCAATCCGGCATGAGCAGCCTTTCAGAGCCGAGCCTGGCACGGGACCGAAAATGATCTGCCTCGCCTTTGTTATCCAGCCTGTCGCACAACCGGGCCACGCACCACAGGCAGTGCGTGATCTCCGCAGCCTTGTCCTGTCCGGCCGATTCCCGCAGCAGAAGCTCATGCCTGTATGCGCGCAGAGCATCCGTGAAGTGACTGCCTTTCCCATAAGCCATTGCCAGCCTGTGCAGCGTCGTGGCAAGACTCTGCCTCAGCTCCAGCCATTCGGCCTGCGCCCGATCAATTTGACATGAACTGTTCATTCTGAGCACGCTCAACCGCTGTAACGGATCCTTTGCCTTTTGACTTGACCTCCGCCGGGGCGAACCTGGTCAACTTCCCGAGTCCAGATGAGCATCCCGCCTGCCGGCGGGGGAGCAACAAACATCGGGACAATCGTTCAAAATAGTGATTGCCAGGGCGTCTCGAGCGCCCCTTCCGCCTGACAAGCCCCACCCCGGTCCAGTCGACCGTCCCATCGCTGAGGCGGCCGCCTGTAGACATTTGTCTCATGTAGACGATTGTCGATCCATCCCCCAGACGGGGGACCGCGGGCTGCTTTCTCCGGGCATCGCGCGCGCCGCCTGGTGAATCGATCGGCCGCCCGGTCGAGGATTGCCGGCGCACCGGCGAAACTGGAAAGCCGTCAGGCAGCCGGGACTGCGCCTCGGGAGATTCAGCGGGCGGCAGGGTCTGACAGGACTCATGCCCTCGGCGGACAGTCCGCAGGAAGACTCGGCGCACGCCTACAATCTGCCCATGCTGCCCAGGAAGGTTACGATGGAAGGGGCCAGGACCACAATCAAAAGGGCGGGCATGATGCACAGCCACATCGGCAGCGCCATGTAAATGGGCAACTTCATGGCCCGCTCCTCCGCCTGCAGGCGCTGCGTGGTTCGCAGCAGCTCGGCTTGAGCGCGAAGCACCCTGGAGATGCTGAGACCCATCCTGGCCGACTGGGCAAGCGCCGATCCCAGAGAGCGCAGCGGATCAACCCCTGTGCGATGGAAAAGCGCTTGATATGCCCGTTCTCTTTCTGTTCCCAGGAGCAAATCGCGGGCCAGCAAGCCGAACTCTTCGTTCAATGCGTCTCCGACGCCCGATTTTTCCGTGGCGATGCGCTGCACGGTGGCATCCAGCGCCAACCCCGCGTCGATGCACATGACCATCAGATCCAGTGCCTGCGGCAACGCCCGCCTTATCTGGGACTGCCTTCTCCTTACCTTCAAGAGCAAAAGAGCGTCGGGAATGAGATAGCCAGCCAGAGCCAGGCCAGGCGCAACTAGCGGGTTTACGAACAGCGCCGCCAGCAGCAGCGCCAGCGCAGCCCAGAGCTTGGCGATGCTGAAGCCGGCCAGGGCGCCGGATTCCCTGAGGTTCCCCCAAACAAGCAGCCTGCGCAGGCGAGCAAGGTAGCGATCCGGCAGCACGCCAAAAAGCGCCAGCGCCGGCCCGGACAGCCAGCGCGGCGCCTGAAAATCACCGCTGGTGGCCGCGGATGCCGGGGCAATCACGACGATCGCCGCTGCCGCCAATAGCTCCGGGTATCTGGCCAGTTCCGGCAAGTCCATTTCACACCTTGATAGTCGACAATCTGGTCATGATAACAATGCCCGCAAGCTGCAAGACAACGGCAAGCACAAAGAGCGTTTTTCCGGTCTCGGTCGTCACCAGCGGCGTCAGATAGCCGGGGCTCATGGACTCCAAGAGAAAAGCCAGGATAAAGGGCATGACGCCGACGATCAGCGCCGATAACCGGCTCTGAGCAGTGAGCGCTTTCACCTGCCGGGCCAGCTTGATTCGATCCCTGATCGTGCCGTTGGTCTTTTCGAGCAATTCGGCCAGACTGCCGCCGACCTCCGATTGAATTGCCACCGCTTTGGTAATCAGGTCCAGGTCGAAGCTTTCCAGGCGCTGGGCCGAGATGAGCAGGGAAGCCGGCAAGGTCTGTCCCAGGTTGAGTCTCTGAAGGACATCCCTGAACTCGGCCCCGCAAGGCACCGGCGCCTCCTCGGCGACCGCTCGCACGGCTTGCGGAATGCTGTGCCCGCTCTTGAGCACGGAGACCATCAAATCGATTGCCGAAGGCAGTTGCTGCAAGAAGCGCTCTCTCAGGCGCGCCCGATGATAGAGAAGCCAGAGCGTGGGGGCGCCCCCGGCTGCCGCGCCGATGACCGGACATGCCAGAGCAGGCGCGCCCAGCCCGAAGGCCGCGGCCGGCAGTCCGACCGACAGGATGAGCGTGACAAGCGCCAGATCGGCCAGCCGCCCCGACAGGCCGGTCTGGTAGAGAAGCCGCTCCCAGAACGAAAGAATGCGGGTCGGGACCGGCCACTTGATGTCAAGCCGGCGCTTCTCCGGGCTCGACACCAGAATGGCCGGCTCGCGCGCCAGCTCCTCGCGCCACAGCTGCCGCATCCGCCTGGCTACGAGTTCCGAGCGCGCCTTGTGGTGATAGAGGCGGGTGGCGACCATGCCACCACAGACGATGACGGATGCGACTGCCGCTACAAGCCCGCCGTTGATCAAAGTGGGCCTCCTTCATCGCTGGTGAACATGGCGGTATCGAGGCGCAGACCGGCGTCCGCGAACTTGCTCTCGTAATAAGGCCTCAGGTTGTGGGCGCGGTGCATGCCCAGCACCTTGCCGGAGCGATCCAGCCCCTCCTGCTCGAAAGAGAAAAGCTCCTGCATGGTGATCGTGTCGCCCTGCAGCCCGGTCAGCTCGCTCACGGAGACGATCCTGCGCGTGCCGTCGCTCAAGCGCTTTACCTGCACTATGAGGTCGAAAGCCGAGGCAATCTGCTCCCTGATGCTCCGCTGGGAAAGCTCGACGCCGGCCAGAAGCACCAGCGTCTCCAGGCGGCTCAAGGCATCGCGAGGGCTGTTGGCGTGCAGGGTGGTGAGCGATCCTTCGTGGCCCGTATTCATGGCCTGCAGCATATCCAGCGCTTCGGGCCCGCGCACCTCCCCTACCAGGATCCGGTCCGGGCGCATACGCAGGGCGTTCTTCACCAGGTCCCGCTGGGACACCATGCCCCGGCCCTCGACGTTGGCCGGTCTGGACTCCAGGCGCACCACGTGCCGCTGCTGCAGCCGCAGCTCGGATGTGTCCTCGATGGTGATTATCCGTTCCGCCCCCGAGATGCACGCGGACAGCACATTCAGCAAAGTGGTCTTGCCGGCCGACGTGCCGCCCGACACAAGGATGTTCAGCCGCGCCCGTACGGAGGTTTCCAGAAATTCGGCCATCTGCCGGCTCAGCGTGCCGCGCCCGACGAGGTCCTCCATGGTGAACGGATTGGGCCGGAAACGCCGTATGGAAAGGATCGGGCCGTCCAGGGACAGCGGTGGAATGATGGCGTTAACGCGGGAGCCGTCCGGAAGCCTGGCGTCGACAATCGGTGACGACTCGTCGATGCGCCGGCCGATCCGTGATACCACCCGGTTGATTATGTGCATGAGGTGGCGATCGTCCTTGAAATGGACCGACGTGGCTGTGAGCTTGCCATCGCGGTCCACCCAGACGCTGCCGGCCCCGTTGACCAGGATGTCATTGACGTCGGGGTCGGAAAGCAGCGGCTCCAGCGGTCCCAGTCCGAGCGTCTCGTGAAGAACATCGCGAGCCAGAGACTCCCTCTCGTCGGGCGACAGCGGCAGGCGCTCGTCGGCCAGCAAGTGCTGAACCGTGTTGCGGACCGCCGATTCAAGGGCTTCACTGCCCTCGATCTGCATGAGGGCGGTGATGTCCAGGTTCTCCACCAGCCGCGAGTGAATGCGGCTCTTCAACGCTTGATAGGTGCTGTCTGCGTGCTGCTCGGGCTTCTGCCCCGCCAGAGCCGACCAGAGAGACAGAGAGCTGCTGACGGCGCTCTGCGGCTTCTCTCCGCCCTTCTCCTCGACAGAAGGCCCTTGCCGGTCGTCCGGCAGGGGCTCCTGCTGAAGTAGCAACTGCCTCAGTTTGCTCATCTGCCGCTGGCCACCATGATGTTTGCCAGGGCGGAGACCGCCTTGCAATATGCCGCGCCCGGCTTGACGATCGTCGCCGGCTCCCCCGAAAGCAGGCACGACTGCAACAGATCGAAATCGTTGGCGAGCGCGACTATTTTCGAGCCGGCAAAACAGCGGGGCAGCTCCTTTTCGACGGCCCTCGTCTTGCGGCAGCAGCGGTTGGCGGCCAGGATCACCCTGCCCTCGTCATATTCCAGAGCCCGCAAAAGGTCAACCTGGCGCCTGGCCGCCTCCACGCCGCCCAGGGTCGGCTCGAAGACCAGGACGATGCTCTCGCAACGGTCTATCAGTCGCAGCAGGTGCTTGTCCAGGTGCCTGGGCAGATCAAGGACCCAGGTCGGCACCAGAGACCGCATGGACTCCAGCGCCTCGGCCAGCTCGCCCAGATTGCTGCCAAGGCATGTCTCCAGATCACCGGGCGGCGTCAGCAAAAGACAGTGCGGGCCGATCCTTTCCGCGCACGCTTCCAGGAGATGAAGGTCGATGTTGGGCCTGCGCGAGATGACATCAAGCAAACCGAATTGCGGCCTGCGCTGAAGCATGCCAGCGATCTGAGGCTGCTGCAGGTTGGCGTCAACCAGGGCCGCCGGCGCTCCCTGCCGCGCCAGCGCCACGGCCAGATTGAGGGCCAGGGTCGACGAGCCGCTGCCGCCTTTCGCTCCCAGCACACCGATCACGCGCCCGCCACCGGAGGCGGACTGCCTGCCCTGCGCTTCCTGCGGCGGCACCACCGCCGTCTCAGCCTGGCGCCTTCCCGGGATTCGCAATCTGCCTGCAAAAGAGACGGTCATGGCTTGAGCCCTATCAGACGGGGAGAAGGAGCCGGCGCCAGAGCCACGCCCAGGTAGCGGGGGGTGATACCGCCCGTGGAGCCGTCTACCTGCCGGGCGGAGAACTGCTGGGGGATTGAGACCGCCCCACCGCCGGCAAGCCCCGAAGCCGGAATACCGCTGGGCTCGTTGGTGGCAGCCGTGTTCGGCAGCGGAATCGAAGGGCCGAGACTGACCGTGAGCGACAACGGCACCCCGGCGGAGTTCACCTGCACAGCCTTCAAAGCCAGGTAGGCAAAGCCTATCACCTGGTTGGGGTTCTGGAAGGAAGGATCGGCTGCCAGAACCGGCACCACAAAATACGGCTGCTGTTGCGGGCTGGAAACCAGAGAGTTGAGCGCCCCGGCGACTTCGCCGGCGCGCGATGCGAACGTCGGATCGGCCGGATCAAAGGCGGCAAGCATGCTGTTGCGCTCGACGGCGGCCGGGGCGACCGGCTCAAGGTTCGTCTGAGCGCCGAAGTAGCCGAGAAGCTGCTCGAGTTGATCGATGGCCGCATTGCCCTGGGCGGATCCGTAATACGATGAGCTGCCGCCGCTTTCCGCCACGTTGACCAGGCAGCCCTTCATTGCTCCCTGCTGCCCGGGCGAAGCGGACGACACCAGTTGGACCGTAAAGCTCGTGCTGGTGCCGGGCGGCACGGGGTATGAGATTGCCGGAAACTCGAGGGCGCTTATGGCCAGGGGCAGGGCAGCAAACGCCGAATAATTGAACGGGCCGGCACCAGCCGTGCCCGGCGGCACCCCGGGCCCGACCCTTGCCGCAGGCTGGCCTATCACCTCGCACCACCTGGCCGGCGACATGCCTGGCGCTCCCGACCCTGACTGCCCCGAAAAAGCGTAGACAGCCGGAAGAAAGAAGGTCTTCAGGGCACTGGCCCCCGTCAACGAGGCGGTCACCCGCAAGACGGCCTCGGTGGAATCGTCCGGGTTTGGGCTCAAGCTCACGCTGTCCGACCCGAAGCTCACAGGCGCCCACCCTCCCTGCGCAGCGCCTGAAGGGCCGGCAATGGATCGATTGAGGGAAGACACCGCCGGCGAGGCGATCTCACCGGAGATGTTCGACTGCACAGTATTGAGGTCCGGGCTGCCGTCGTATACGGGGGCGTACGCAAATGCCATTCCATATAAGGCGGCTGCCCGCGCCGCGTGAAAAAGCTGTCCCGATGCCAGCAGATCTCGCCCAAGGTCTGCAGTGAAGGCCAGGGTGGCCATGATCAGCATGACCGCAAACGCCACCAGGGGCAGCACCATTCCCCTGGCGCTTCTGGTCGTACTTCTGTAAGGCAGCGCGGCCTGATCTCCGCTCATGGAATCAATTGCCCCTCAACGGAAAGGTGACAATCTCCTTGTTGCCCCCTTTGAACACCTCAAGCGACCAGACGGGCCTGGTTGGCAACGCCCCGGTTTCTTGCTCGGCCTGCTGAGGGGCGGGAGGTGGGGGTGGAGGCGGTGCCGGCAACAGCGCGGGGCTGCCGACCGCGGGCCCTTGATCTTCAACCTCCGGTGCCCAGGAGAAGATGCTCGAGTCCTTGATCGTTTCGGGGGTCAGCTCCTCCCTATCATCTCGGTTACGCAGCACCAGCTTCAGTTTTCCTGACTCTACGGCATGAGAGATCAGCTCCGCCTCCCCTTTGGAGACAGCCAGGGTAATCACGGAGGCGTCACCGGCATTGCTGCGGGTCGATGTCTCGGCGCGCCTGGACATCGTGAGCAACACGCGGGCTCGCTGGCAGATCAAACGTGTGTACTTTTTGGCCTTGTAAGACGCGGTGAACATGACATCGACCAGATCCCCGGGCTCGAGAGCGTGCTCCACCATCGACTCCTCCGGCAGCCGCAGGGTGACGGCTCTCTCGTTGGCGGCAAGCAGGGAGGAGACCCCCTCTCGCGCCGGCAGCACCTGTGTCGTCAGGATCGGCTCCGCCTTGCTCAAGTACTGGCGCGCGCAACGCCCTGCCAGGAGGTGGGTGGACGACACCATCTGCGGTGTCCAGTAGGGCCGCGGCAGATCCATATAGCGCAAATTGGCATAGCCAAGACGGGCGCCGGCCGGAATATCCACTGCAGCGGCCACGACCTTCACCCTCGGCACGTCCTGCTTGCCCTGCATGGCTACGCGGGCCACCCCTACGCCGACAAGGGCCACCAGCACGAGAACGAGCAGGACGGGCGAGGAGCTTTTCTTGCGGGGCTGCCCCGGCAGAAACGCCCTGTCTTGCCCGGCCGGCGGGGATACTTCCGGATGTGTGGATACAGGCACGTTCTATTGCTCCTGATAAACCAGGGGGAAGGCAGCCGATTGTTGAGTGATGTTCAAATCAGAGAAAAACCCCATGACGGGGCCGCTGATTCCCGAACTGCTTCCCAGCAACTGAAACGGATAGGTAATCTGCACCGCGACTGCCCCGGCCGGCAAAGGCGGCGATGCCGTGCCCTGGTCATAGGGCAGGATGAGCACCTGCGAGCCTGCCGGTAGATTTCCCTGCTTGCCGCCGGTAAGCAGCGAGGCTGAGGCGAACAGGTTGTAGATAACCGAAGCCTGGTTGGCGGTCTGCCCGGTCGGTGAAAATCCGCGGATGAGATCCCGCACTGAGGGATCCTGCAGGTTCGGCGTGCTGGCGGCGAGCATGGCCCCCTGCTGGCTGGCGAAGTTGACCACGCTCATTATGAAGAAGTACCGCCCGAAATACACCAGGCCGACGAGCATGAACAGCAGAAACGGCAAGGCAAGAGCAGCCTCGACCATCGTCTGTCCGTCACTTTTTCTCGACGCAAATACCATAAGTGCTCCTGCCGCGCAGACACAAGGAAACCCTTGTGTCCGCGCAATCGGCTGGCGGTGTAATTTCGCCCTGTTACTGCGGCTGCCAGGGTGTGGAGCTCTTGTTAACGACAGGTGTCGGATTGTTGGCGAACGCCTGATCGTCTTGATCGTTGATTGAAGTAATAACAGCTCGCATGATATCGGCAGAGCTCATGCCGAGCCCCTGCATCGCCAGCATGGCAACCGCTGCTACGCAACCGATGCCGATTGCATACTCCACCATGCTCTGTCCACGTGCGCTGCGCTTCATCTCTTTACTCCTTTGCGTTTAGTTTGGATTGTCAGCTACTAAATGTGCCCCATGTGCCCCAGCGTGCCGAGCGCCACCATGCATAGTGCCGCTACACAGCCCAAACCAAGTACGTACTCAACCAGGCTCTGGCCACGTCTACAGCGCTTCATCTCGCCAACTCCTTTCTAGTCTCTGGAAAACCGCCGGAGCAATCCTTTGGATAAGAACAACGAGAAGATAGGTTTGCTACGAGCGGGCAACATGTTGAGTGGTTATTGCGAATAATTCTCAGTAGCAAACGTGGCTCAGAATACTATTCGGGACGCGATGGTGTCAATTAGCTCTCGCTCATCAATGCGCGAAACTTCACGCCCTGAAAGCCGGTCGAAATGCCTGGCGTGAGCTTTGCCTGCAGGCAGCCACACCGCAAATGTCGACGGCGGTCAGCGCGTTTTGCCGGGCGCCCCCGGGGCGCGGACGTCACGCCCCGGGGGCGCCCATTCCCGCTGGCTTGACAATCCGCCTCGGCCAATCTATCATCCCTGCAAATTTGCAGAGCCGTTCTCAATAAGGCTGCAGGCAATTGCAACAAGGTCATGGCTGACCCAAACTCAATTGACAACCGTTCATCCAGCTCTGCCGCCGGCCGTCACGGACAGGTCCAGGAGGAGATCGCCTCCCTGGTCCGCGGTTTCCCCAGGGGGACGCACCTGACCGCCCCCGAGGTGCACAGGCTGGCGCGCGAGGCCGGGCTGGCGGTGAGCCTGTCCACCGTCTACCGGGTCTTGAAGACGCTGCAGGAGTCCGGCAACGTGACAACCCTGGTAGGCGACCGGGGCAGGCGTTATGAGGCGCACGTCGACGGAGACGATCACGATCATCTGATCTGCGTTAAGTGCGGGCTGACGATCGAGTTCGTCGACGACCTCACCCGGGGCTTCGGCAAGTCGGTAGCCCAGCGCAAAGGCTTCGAGCACAAGTCCAGCCGCTTCGACATCCTCGGTCTCTGCGCCGATTGCCAGGCGCAGGACGAAGCGAGGCGGATCGAGCAGGCCGTTGCCTCATTGCAACAGGCGATCGCGTCGGCGCGAGAATCCGCCTCCCTCTGTCAATCAGCCGTCAGCCTTCACGAGACTCGCCGAACGGCTCGAGCCCAGGAAGCGACGGCCGTGGCCAGAGAGAAGCTGCAATCGGCCGTAGAGGCGCTGGACGCCGCCATTGCCAACCACAAGGTCACGACGGCTTAGTAGCGGCCGGCTCGGGTGCCTGCTCCTGGGCAATCAGCCGGCGCCGTGAGGCGGCGAGATCATTTTCCGACTCGACAATTATCCGCTCCAGGTATTCCAGCGGCACACTCCGCCGGGCGTTTATCTGGGCGCGTTTCTTGAGCATCTTCGGCAGCAGCCGCAGCGCCTGCCACGTGCCGTCCAGCCAGGGCACCAGCTGCCCTCCGCGGACAATCACCACCGCCAGATAATACGCCTGCCAGTAGAGGATCTGCGGCAGAAACTTGATTAGCAGCGGCCCGGGAATGTTCTTGGCGATCGTGTTCCAGTTGTTTTGAGCGGAGAGCCGAACGACGAGCGGATGGTAGCCACTGCCGGTGGTGCCACACCCGAGATGATAGATCACCGCCGACGGCACGTAGAGGCACCGGTAACCCGCGCTTTGCGCCCGCAGACCCAGATCGACGTCCTCCAGGTAGGCGAAATAGTCCTCGTCGAAAAGCCCGATGTCGTCGAGCATCGAGCGCCGGTAGAGCGCCGCCCCGCCGCACGCCCCGAGAATATATCGCGGCGTGTCGAACTGTCCCCGGTCGATCTCGCGATGACCGATCCGACCGGGCAGTCCCCCGCGGCGGTAGCCGTCGCCGGCCCCATCGAGCAGGGCATGGTCGTCGTACGCCAGCATCTTGCAACCGCAGCTGCCTATCTCGGGATGCTCCGCCATGGCGCAAACCATCTCGGACAGCCAGTTCTCATCGGCGACCGTGTCGTTGTTCACAAGAGCGATGAACTCGCCCTCGGACTCCCTGATGCCTCGATTGACCGCGACGCTGAAGCCGGTGTTCGTCTCGAAGCGGGCCAGCTTCACCCAGGGGTAGCTTTCGGTGAGGAGCTCCACCGAGCCGTCTTTCGATCCGTTGTCGACGACGACTACCTCCACACTGGCGTAAGTCTGCCGGGAGAGCGAATCCAGGCACCCGGCAAGGAACTTCCTGCCGTTCCAATTCGGAATCACAACACTGACCAGACCCGCGCGCGTCATCGTGCCCTACATTTTATCGAGATATAATGAGCATCCCGGCTACCATTGGAGAAAGATAACATGGCGGCGAGGAAAATCCTTTGCGTCACGCTGGAGCCGATCTCGCAGCAGATGGCCGGCCCGGCCATTCGGGCCTTCGAGCTGGCAAGGCAGCTTTCCTCGGACTTCGGCGTAACGCTCTTCTCGCCGCGCCCGTCCGATCTCCCGCGCGATCCCTCGTGGCCAGCGAATCTCCAGCTGGCGACGGGGCTTTCCAGGTCGCGGCTTTATGCTATAGCCGATGAATGCGAGATCATCTACCTGCAGGCCAATGTTCTGAAACCCTATCCCGGCCTCGCTCGACGTGGGAAGCATCTGGTCCTGGATCTGTACGACCCGTACCTTTTGTCGCTTCTCGCCCAGTACGCCGACGATCCGCTCTCGTCGTCAGCCAGCTACCGGCTCATGCACCAGGTGCTCGAGCAGCACATGATTGCCGCCGATTTTTCCATCTGCGCCTCCGAGCGCCAGCGGGATTACTGGCTCGGGCGCTACTGCGCGATCGGGCGTTTGACGCCCGAGATGTACAGGTTCGATCCATCCTTTCGCAAGCTCATCGACGTCGTTCCCTTCGGGCTTCCCAGCGAGGCGCCCCGCCGCACCGGCCCCGGGCTGAAAGGCAACGTCCCGGGCATTGCCGGAGGCGACCAGGTTCTGCTCTGGGGCGGGGGCATCTGGCAGTGGTTCGACCCCGTCACGGTCATCGAGGCGGTTGCCCGCCTGGCCCGGACCCGCCCGAATATCAAGCTCTTCTTCATGGGCTGGAGATCGCCCAACCCGCAGGTTCCTCTCATGGAGATGTCCGTGCGCGCCAGGCAGCATGCCCGGCAGCTTGGCGTGCTGGATTCCCGGGTGATCTTCCATGATTCCTGGGTTCCGTACGAGCAGCGCGTCAACTACCTGCTCGACGCCGACATCGCCGTCTCCGCCCACTTCGATCTGCCCGAGACGCGGTTTGCCTTTCGCACGCGCATTCTCGATTACCTGTGGGCCGGACTGCCGGTGCTCACCACCGGCGGTGACCAGCTGGCGGAAACCATCGAGGCGCGCCAGGCCGGGTTCGCCCTGCCCTACCAGGACATCGACGCCTGGGTCGGAGCAATCTCCCGGCTTCTCGACGATCGGGCGCTCAATCAGAAGTTGCGTGAAGGCTCGAGGAAACTGGCCGGGGATTTCGTGTGGTCCAGAGCCGCGGAGCCGCTCCGGCGCTTCTGCGAAAATCCGCATCACCTGCCGCCGTTTGCCCGAGTGAAGATGCCGTCCCTGGTCGAGCGCGCCCAGGCCGTCTATGCCCGCGGCGGCCGCGACATGCTGGTCAAAAGGTCGAAAGAGGTTCTCGACGATCTGCTGCGCAAATAGAGCCTGCTAGGCCTTGCTTTTCGCCTCGAGCACCTTCTTAAGCTCGTCTCTGGCCGCGCGGTTCTGCGGGTTCAGATAGATCGCCTGTTTCAGTTGATCGATGGCGTTGTTGAATTGCTGCAACTGGAAGAACAACCTGCCCAGGTGATAGTGAACGGCGTCATCGTAGGGATTCAGCTCCAGCGCCTTTCCCAGCTCCTTGAGCGCCTCGTTGTATCGCTTGTCCTCCAGGTACATGACGCCGAGATTGTCGCGGGCCTCGTAGAACTGCGGGTCAATCTCCAGCGCTAACTTGAACTGGCTCATCGCCTTCGTCCTGTCGTTGCGGGCCAGGCTGATCAAGCCGAGTTTGCTGTAGACGGCGGCGTTCTTCGGGTCGAGCTCGAGGCACTTGTTGTAGTAGTCGGCGGCCTTGTCGTAGTCACCTTTCTCCTGGGAGATGACGCCGATTTGATAAATGGCATTGGCAAATTTGGGATCCAGCTCGAGGACCTTCTCGTACTCGCGAATCGCCTCACCCGCCCTCTTCTCCTGGGCGTAAACGTAAGCCAGGTTATAGTGCGCCTCCAGGAAGCCGGGTTTTAGCTTGACAGCCTGCAGGTACTCCGCCTCCGCCCTGTCGAACTGGCGAAGCTGCTGGTATGTGTAGGCCAGGTTGTTGCGCGCCTCCGCGTAATTGGGGTCGAGCTCGACCGCCCGCGCGTATTTGGGCGCCGCCCTGTCCCACAGATTCTGCTTTTGATAGCAGAAGCCGATCCAGTTGTAGACCTCGACGTTGTTCGGATCCAGCGCCAGCGCCTTTTCAAATTCGCCGGTCGCCTGCTCGTACTTGCCCTGATTGAAAAGCTCGGTGGCCTTGTTCATGTGCTCCTCGAAGCGGCCGCCCGCCTGCGCCGCCGGGGCTGCGCTGGCGCCCGCGGAAGCCCCGGCCGGCTTCGCCGGCGCATTGTCGGCCGCCGCCACCGGTTGCAGCGCGCAGAGCGCCGCTACGGCGAAAGCCCGTGCGCTCAAGCACGCCCGGCCGCGACCGTTGAGCAGATTCCAGAATGGTTTGTCAGTAGGCATCCGCCGCTCCACACCGTGCCTATGGAGAACATAATAATAAAACATGCGCATGCGCACGGCGCAGGCGGCAGCACCACGCCCCCGGGACCGCGAGCATCTCGCCCGCACCACGAGCCGTCGTGGAGAAGCAGAGCCCGGCGGCGCGGGCGTTCCGCCCGCACCAAGCGCGGAGCATGTCGCCACCGCGACAAGCGCATGCTTCGACCGCCACGCCGGCCGGGTGGCTAACCACCGACGCCCGCGGCGGAAAGGCAAAAGCGGACCGCCCGCACGTCCACCGAGTTGCCGGCCAGCCGCCAGCGCGTCTGCCGGCCGATGTCAGGCGGGAAGCGAAACTCCTCCGAGAACCCCAGCAGGCGGAGGATCTCCTCCGGCGATACCCTCCTCACCCGCCTGTCGGGCATGACCAGCAGCGAGCCGCTCGCTTTCATGCAGCGCCAGTAGCCGCTCGTGAAGCAGGTGAGATAGGCTTCCGCCCGGCGCGGATCGACCACGTCAAACCCGGCCTGGTAGCGCTCCAGCACCGGCGGCTCGACGATGAGAGCCGGATCCGGCTTATCCTCCAGAAAGTCTGCCAGCGGCAGTCTTAAGCAGGCGGCCGGGAAATCGGCAGCCGGCTCCCGCTCCCTCTGCGCCACCACGAAGAGGCGGGGTCGCCGCATCGGCACCCCGAAGAGCGTCGGGCAGAGCCGGTATTGCCGCACGTTGTAGGAGCAGGCGGACAGCATCTCCATCAGCATCGAGTGAACCCGGCTGCCGGCAAAACCCTCCACGTTCTCCACAAACATCGTGGCGGGCCGGCGCTCCCCAGCCAGCCGGATCAGGTTGATGAACGAGGCGGCGCGCGGATCGCGGTCGTCCATCCGCCTGCCGCGCACGCTGAAAGGAGTGCACGGCGGGCTCATCCACCAGATGGCGGCTGCCGGAACCTCGCCGGCGGAGATGGTGTCCAGATTGCGAGAGATCGGCAGCCGTCCGTAGTTGTGCTCGTAGGCCCGGTTGGCCGCCTGCCCCTGATCGAAGGCCGCCACCACCTCTACGCCGGCATGGCCAGCCGCCTGGGCAAAGGCGCCTATCCCGGAGAAGAACTCCACCGCCCGCGGGCGAGCGCCGGGCTCCTGGACGTTCAAAGCGCTCGAATCGATGTGCACGGCCGCAGATCCACCATACAAGAATATACCTCGCGGGCCGGCGGCGCCTGATCCGGTAGACGAAACCCGCCCTGAAGCAGGGCGGGCTCGTCTGCGGTGCGCGGAGGGGTGGGAAAACTTTACCTCCATAGACGCGGCCGACCGGCGATTGCTCCCGATCTTGAATTAAATTGCTGGCCCTCTCCCCAGCTTGAATGCGCTATGTCACACTATTAAGCTAAATTGTCACCTTGGTTTATCGCCCGGGCGGCAACCACTAGCATGGGAGATGGGGAACCCGAGGCGGCGCATGAAGGTGGTCATCTTTGAGGAGCCTGAGCCGGCGAGCGCCAACGCCCGCCAGCGGCGGCTCACGATCTCCGCCGTACCGCAGCATCTCCTCGAGACCCCCTGGCTGGAGTTTCAACAGTCGACCGCCCTTGCCCTGTGCGACAGCCTGGCCGACGAGCTGACCCGGCTTTGCCGGCGGCCGACGGCCGGGCGAGTCCACGACACGCGCGTCGCGCTGCGCCGCTTCTTCTCAGTCTGGGGCGTGCTCAAGGAGGAGGGCTGGCAGACAAAGAAATTCAAGCGCCAGGTGGCAGCCAAGCTGCGCGAGCTTCTGAAGGCGCTGGGCAAGCTCAGGGACTGGGACGTTAACCTGGAGATGGGCGCCGACTTCGGCTTGCCGGAGCGGACCCTCGAAAAATGGGCGGCCAAGCGGAAGCCGGTCAAGAAAGCCGTCAAGCGGATTATTGCCGGCCTGGACCCGCAGGACATTCTGTGCCGGCTGCGCGCTTACCTTGTCAGATATCCGGACGAGCTGGAGAAGCGCTCGGACAATCTGGAAAGCATGCGCGCGAGCACCTACGAGCGATTAGATCGCATCGTAGAAGAGCAGGAGAAGGAGGTGAGGGAGCTGGAAGCAAAAGCCGACGGCCCCGAGGGGCTTCACCGGCTGCGGCTGGGGATCAAGCGCTGGCGTTACCTGATGACCGAGTTTTTCGGGCTGACCAACCTGGAGCTGGTGCGGGCGCAGCAGCTTCTCGGCAGGCTCAACGACTACGAGCGCCTGGAGACGCTGCTGAAAAACGCGGACGCACCCGAGCTGAAGGAACGGCTAAAATTAGAGCGGGAGCGGCTGCTGAAGGAGTTCGAGCAGGTGCGCCGGCAGCTGCCCTACGGTCTGCGCCCCGTGATTGTAAGCGTCTCGCCCGGCGAGGCCCCCGATGCCTCCGAGCCTGCTTTACTTAAGTAATTTTGAACCTGCCCGCTGCAGTCGGCGTTACAACTTAGAATTGAAATGCGCCGGCCGGAATCATTCCCCGCAGACGTGCCGGAAAAAGGTGGAGATGATCATCAGGAAGAAGGTAACCATATTGGGCTCGGGCTCGGCTGGTCTGACGGCGGCGATTTACGCGGCCCGCGCCGACCTGGAGCCGCTGGTCATCCAAGGGCTGCAGGCCGGCGGGCAGCTCACAATCACGACGGATGTCGAGAACTTCCCTGGATTCCCCAACGGAATTCAAGGCCCGGAGCTGATGGAGGAGATGCACAAGCAGGCCGAGCGCTTCGGGACGCAGTTCATCTACGACAATGCCGAAAGCGTTGATCTGTCGCGGCGCCCGTTTGTGGTGAAGACCAGCTCCGACGAGGTCCACACGGACACGTTGCTCATCTGCACCGGCGCCTCGGCCAAGCTGCTCGGGCTGGAGGCGGAAAATAAGCTCATGGGCCACGGTGTGTCCGCCTGCGCCACCTGCGACGGCTTTTTCTTCAAGGACAAGACGGTCTTTGTCGTCGGCGGCGGCGACACGGCCATGGAAGAGGCCATGTTCCTTACCCGCTTTGCAACATCGGTGACCCTCATCCACCGCCGCGATCAGTTCCGCGCCTCCAAGATCATGGTCGACCGCGCCAGGGACAATGCCAAGATCCAGTGGCTGCTCAACTGCGTGATCGATGAGATCAATGATGTCGAGAAAGGCTATGTCACCGGCATCAAGGTCCGCAACATCAAAACCGGCGAAGTTAAGGAGATGCCGGCCGATGGGGTCTTCATCGCCATCGGGCACCAGCCCAACACCGATCTTTTCAAGGGCCAGCTGGACATGGACGAGAACGACTACCTGGTGACCGACGGCGTAAAAACGAAGATCGAGGGCGTCTTCGCCGCCGGCGACGTGATGGACCCGCACTACCGCCAGGCAGTGACCGCCGCCGGCGCCGGTTGCAAGGCAGCGCTGGAAGCCCAGTGGTTTCTCGAGCAGCAGGAAGCAGCCGAAAAAAAAACCGCTCAGGCAGGGACGGCAGCCGGCGCGACAAAAGAGTAGGGCGCCGGCATGAACGACTGGGCGCTCCACCTGGGCCGGCTGGCGGAAAATCATCCTTGCTCCGGTCACCCTCTTTTCCATACGCTCGCCCGCCTCACCCCGAACGCCGGACAGATAGCCGCCCTGCTGCGCAACTACGACGCGCACGCCAGCGTCCTGCGGCGCCTGCTTTTGAAAGCGGCGGCAATCATGCCCGAGGAGGCGTGCACCTATGTCCTGGAGAACGTACGGAACGAGTACGGCAACGGCAACCCCGGAGACCGCCACCAGCTGCAGCTGCTAGATCTGGCGCGCCAGGCCGGCGTCACGGACGGGCAGTTGAAGAGGGTGGTCATTCAAGCCGGCACACGCTCATACATCAAACAGGTCGTGCCTTTCTATTGCCCGCCTGCCGGGTGCGGCTCCGGGCGCCGCTTCCGTCCGGCGGTGGCCGCCGGGGCGATAACGGCCACGGAGATTCTGGCGATCAGGGAGTTCGTAGCCATGCAGAGTGCTTTTGCGCGGGTCGGCCTGGCGCACCACGTATGGTTCGATCACGTGAGCACCGAGCAGGCGCACTCCGGCGATTCCCTGGCGCTCGCGCTTCACTTCGTCGAACGATACGACGCGGGCGACGCCGTGCTTTACGGGTTGACCGGCGTGCTTGACGCCAATTTCAGCCTCTATGACGGCCTGCTGGCCGCCCTGGCAGGGGCGGCCGAGCCGGAGCCTGTGGAGCCTGTCCCGGCGTTGCCGGGCGTATAAGGGCAGGCTTGCCGGCCGGATCCCTGCATGCCCTTCCGCCTGGTGGTGGACGTCACCGACAAAACGGGCACCTTCGTTTCGGCGAACTCCTCTTTCCGTTGACCAGGGTGCCGACGCGAATGGGGATCAGCTCACCCTTGAACTTCTTGCTCAGCATCGACATCCCCAAAATTACTCGTGTTACCATACACTCCACTCAAACGTCGTCTTTGGGCATCGTTCGGCTGCCCGATGCAGAAAATAAGTCACAGTTTGTCCCGGACCAGGCGATGCTCTATGCTTTTGTCCGGACTGCGTGAAGGCCCGCAACGGCATGGGCGGCGCGGCGATGGGCGATAACGGCGGCGAGGAGGGAAGGCGATCGTGTCCGGCACCAAACAAGAAAGCAAAACTGGCTGGCAATCCCGCAAGGCGAACCGGCTGCTCGAGGAGACCAGCCCGTACCTTTTGCAGCACGCCTACAATCCGGTCGACTGGTACCCCTGGTGCCAGGAGGCGCTGGACGCGGCACGCAAGGAGGACAAACCGATCCTGCTGTCGATCGGTTATTCGGCCTGCCACTGGTGCCATGTCATGGAGCACGAGTCCTTCGAGAACGAAGAGATTGCCAGACTGATGAACGAGTATTTCGTGCCCATCAAGGTGGACCGCGAGGAGCGCCCCGACCTCGACGAGATCTATATGAAGGCGGTTCAGCTCATGACCGGACACGGCGGCTGGCCGATGACCGTTTTTCTGACGCCGGACCTGCGGCCGTTTTTCGGCGGCACCTATTATCCGCCGGAAGACCGCCATGGAATGCCGGGATTCAAGCGGCTTCTGGGCGTCATAGCGGAAGCGTGGCGGGATCAGCGCGCCCGGCTTCTGGAAAGCTCGGACGAGCTCGTCAAGCACATGGTTTCGATGAGCGAGGTGGAGCGCAGCGATGCCCGGCTCAAATACTCTCTGATCGAAAAGGGAATAGACCGGATCCTGCAGGTTTTCGACCGCCAGTGGGGCGGCCTTGGCGGCGCGCCCAAGTTTCCGCAGACCTTCGCCCTGTCGCTGGCCATGCGCGTCGCTTCCCCGGCGTCACCGGCCAAGGAGACGCACAGGACCGAGTGCCTGGGCTTCATAACCACCACGCTGGACCGCATGGCTTACGGCGGCATGCAGGACCAGCTCGGCGGCGGCTTCGCGCGGTACTCGGTGGACCGTTACTGGCGCGTGCCGCACTTCGAAAAGATGCTCTACGACAACGCGACGCTGGCGAAGACCTATCTGGATGGTTATCTCCTGGTGGGACGCCGGTACTGGCTTGATGTCGCTCGGAGCACGCTGGATTTTGTCCTGCGCGAGCTGGGCACCGAAGGCGGTGCCTTCTACTCCAGCCTGGACGCCGACTCCGAAGGGGAAGAGGGGAAGTTTTACGTCTGGCGCCCGGACGAGATCCTCTCTGTCCTCGGCAAAGAGGACGGCGCTTTCTTCAATGACGTGTACGGCGTCAGCGAGCAGGGCAACTTCGAGCACGGCACGACCGTGCTGCACCTGTCCGCCTCCCCCGAGCTGCTCGCGGAAAAGCACGGGATCAAAATAGAGGATCTCTGGTCGAAACTCGCTCCATTGAAAGAGAAGCTGCTTGCGCACCGGGAGAAGCGCGTGCGCCCCGGAAGGGACGAGAAGGTGCTCACCAGCTGGAACGCGCTCATGATACCACCCTTCGTCATTGGTTACGGCCTGCTCGGACACGAGCGCTATCTCGAGGCGGCGCGCAAAGCCGCCAGCTTCATTCTCACCGAGCTGTCGGCGGACGGGCGGCTCCTGCGCACCTGGGGAAAGGGGAAAGCGAAGCTCAACGGCTACCTGGACGACTACGCCTACACGATCGAGGCTCTGCTCTATCTGGCGTCGGTTGATTTCGATCCGCAATGGCTCGAGTGCGCGGCGAAGCTCGCCGACACCATGATCTCCCGCTTCTGGGACCAGGAAGCCGGCGGGTTTTTCTACACGAGCGACGATCACGAGAAGCTGATCACGCGCACCAAGAACTTTTTCGACGGCTCGACGCCGTCCGGCACGTCGGTGGCCGCTATGGCGCTGTTGAAGCTGGCCGCGGCAACCGGCGTCGCGTCGTATCGCGAAAAAGCCGAGCGGCTGCTCCAGCTCTACGCTCCGCACGCCGACCGGGCGCCCGACCAGCTCGCCAACCTGCTCTGCGCGCTCGATTTTTACTTGGCGGCGGGCACGGAGATCGTGATCGCCGCCCGGCGCTCCGGTCCGGACGTCGCCGACTTCGTCCGGGCCGTCCACCAGTCATATCTTCCCAACGCGGTGAGCATCGTCAAGGAGGATCCCGAAGCACCGGCAAAGGGACGGTCCGCGGCTTCACCATGGCTTGAGAGGAGCCCCCTGCTCAAAGACAGGCGGGCCATCGACGGCAAGCCGACCGCCTACGTGTGCAGCAACTATACCTGCACGGAGCCGATAACCGACCTCGCCGCACTGGCCAAGAAACTAGCCGAACTGTCTGCAACAGCGAAGTGACGCCCCGGTCGATTTCCATGATTCTCGCGCAAGCCGCGTTTCAACGCGCCCCGGGGGCGCGGGCATCTCGCCCGCCACCAACGCGAGGCACGCTGCGCGGCCCTTCTAGAAGTTCGGCTTGCCCTGCTGGATCCACTCCTTGAAGGTGGGCGGCTCACGCCCGGCCGCCGAGTCCGGCCCGGACAGACGCGCGGCGCTGAAGTACCCGGCGAGGAGCCGATTGTACTTCGCCACATCAGCATCGTTGAACTTGACGGTGCGCTCGGGGGCGGCACCGGATTCAATACCACTGCCGCCAGCCTGCGCGCTTGCCGCGTCCGTGCCGGGAGTTAGCCAGGCCGGATGGCCGCCGCTTGCCGCCGGAGCCTCGGTCCGGATCTCGTCGGTGCGCCCGGGCTCACTCGTCGCGGTCTGGCGCTCGCCGGGCGCCTCACCGGCGGCGCGGGGCGTCTGCTCCGGCCTGTCCGCCAGAGAGCGTGACGCGCCAGCATCACTTGGCATTGCCGCAGAGGGGGTGGTGGGCGTTACCGGCCGGTTGGCGGTTACGGCCGGGTTGTCGGTTGCGGCCAGCTTTTTCGTCACTGCCTGCTCTTCAGCAGCGACCGCTGCGGCCGCTGCACCGGGGTCTCTGTCAGCCGGGACAACCTGGCTCGTTCCGGTCCTGTCGCCTGCCTTGCCGGGCGATTGCTCGGCGACCGGCTTGCTTTGCTCCTTGAGCGCGGCGGCCTGCGGCGGAATCGAAACATCTACCTGCTTTCCGGAAAGCAGGCGCCAGAGGCCGGCTGCGCCGGTCAGCAGCACAACCGCCGCGGCAGCCGCGATGCGCTCCCAACCGGCCCGGCCGGGCTGTGCGGAGGCGGGCGGATTGACGGGCGCCTGCGTGACGCGCTGGAGCAGGGGCGACTGCAACTGCGACCTTCCAGCTTGCACCGGTCTGCTCCCGGCGCCTGCCGAGACGTTCCACCGCGGACTGCGGGGCGGAATGCCGCGCAAGGGGGCTTGCGGCAAAGTTTTTACGGCCGTCGTATAGACGCCCATCTGCGACATCAGGCATCCGCACGTTCCGCAGACCCTGGTCTGTCGCTCGTGCTGGGCGCCACAATTGAGGCAGGTGAGGACGGCCTGCTTTACCGGCTCGACGGCCTCGTCGGCAGCGCCCGGTACCGAGAGCGCAGTCCCGCACTCCTGACAAAAATTATCGTCCGGCTGAACTTCGGACTCGCATTTGCCGCACGTGCTCACGGTCGTCGTCATCCCCACGCGCCCCACCGGTGCGCAACAACGACAGTGTAACATCAGATCCCCCCTCGTGCTAACATTGAAGGCCGCCGACCCGCGGAGGTCTCGCCCACAGTGCGCAGCGACGCTGATAAAGCAGAACTCATTCAGTCGATTCAGGCCTACTACATTCCTGCCTCGCTCTTCGTGGCGACGCTCATCACCGCCGCGGGCATCTTCTTGCTATACAACGGCTATGCGCTGGGCTACGCCTTTGCCGCCGTCGGCGGCGCCATGATCGTCTCAGCGTTCGTCATCTTCTTCCGTTTCCAGAACAAGCTGCGCGCGCAGGGGCAGTTGCCCCGCGAAGACAACGACGCCAGCGGCGCTCCTTCCTAAATCGATTATTTGCCGGCCGGCGCCACCGTACCTGCAGGACCGACCGGGGCTGCCGCTTCCGGGGCCACCTTCTTCAGGTTCTGCTGGATGACCGCGTTGCCAGGCTGCAGCCGCAAGGAGGCGCGGAAGGCCACCGCCGCCTGTTTGGTATCACCCTTGCGCATAAGCGTGATGCCGAGGTTGTTCCAGGCGGAGACATACTTCGGGCTGGCGGCGACGGCCGCGCGCAGCTGTGCCGCCCCCTCGTCGAGCTGCCCGTTGGCCGCGTAGGTGACGCCGAGATCGTTCAGCAGCTCCGGATTGTGAGGCGAAAGCTCGACCGCCTTCTTGTACTGCTCTATCGCCCGGGGAAACTCGCCGATGTTGGCCAGGGTTCTTCCCCACATATGATACACGGCCGCGTTCTTCGGCTCTTCTCGAGCGGCCTTCTCATACAGCTCGATCGCCGCATTGTAATCGCCGCGCGAGGCGGTCTTGTTGGCCTGCCTGAGGGTGCTCTCCTGCACCGGAGAGGGCAGCACCGGAGAGGGCAGCACCAGAAGCACTGCCAGAATGACCGCCCGAAAGATAACGCCGGCAGCAGGCTGGCGCGTCCCCTGCCGGCGCGACTGGCTGCTGCGGGCGGCAGCAGACCCGAGCCCGCCCCGGCGGGACGGAACAACAGACAGGGCCCGGCGCACCGCGCAGCGCAAGGCGCAGGCTTAACGCTTGGAGAACTGGAAGCGCTTGCGGGCACGCTTGCGCCCGTATTTCTTGCGCTCTTTGACGCGGGGATCGCGCGTGAGCAAGCCATCGGTGCGGAGCACCGGCCTGTTCTGGGGCGCAGCCTCCGACAGGGCCCTGGCGATGCCGTGCCGGATCGCCTCGACCTGGCCGGAGATTCCGCCACCACATACAGTGGCAATGACATCGAAACGGCCCATCGCGTCCGCGGCGTGGAACGGCGCAAATATCTCTTTGGCCAGGCCGGGACGCCCGCCCACGTAATCGTCGATCGTGCGATCGTTGATGGAGACCTGCCCGGTGCCCGGGATCAGACGCACGCGCGCTGCGGCGCTCTTTCTGCGGCCGGTTCCGTAATACTGAATAACGCTAGTCATTTGAATGCTGTCCTTTTTCGGTGAGCCGGGCGCGGCGGCACCGGTCGAGTCATATTAGCTTGAGCTGCTTCGGTTGCTGGGCGGCGTGAGGGTGCTCGGGACCAACGTACACTTTCAGCTTGGTGAAAAGCCGGTCGCCCAGGCGAGTGTGCGGCAGCATGCCGCGCACGGCCCGCTCGATGATGGCCGCCGGACGGCGCCTGCGCAGGCAAGCAAGCGTCTCCTCCTTGAAGCCGTGCGGGAAGCCGGAGTGGCGGCGATAGACTTTGTCCGTCTCCTTCTTGCCTGTCACCTTCACCTTCTCGGCGTTGATCACAATCACGAAGTCGCCGCAGTCCACGTGGGGGGTGAACTCAGGCTTGGTCTTGCCGCGCAGGATGCTGGCGATGTGTGTGGCCAGCCGCCCCAGCACCTGCCCTTCGGCATCGACCACATACCACTGGCCCGCTATTTCTTGCGGCTTTGCAGAATAGGTTTTCACGAATCAGCTCTCCGGTCCACTTACTATATCTGCTTGTCTGAACGTTGCCGAGGCAAACAGGCCGTAAGCTTCTGGATATTGTACCGAATTCAGGCACAATCCCCAAGCCGGCGCGGTCGGACCGGCGAGGTCCCGTTCAGCCCCGGCCAGCGCTGCGTCGATGCTGGCGGGGTTCTTCTTGCCGAGGCCTATCTCCACGAGTGTCCCGACAATGATGCGCACCATATTGTACACGAAGTGATTCGCGACAATCCAGAATTCAAGCACTCCTTCACCTAAAATCAACAATTCGGCGCGCGAGATCCGGCATACCGTCGTGGTTCGGTCGGAATTGCTCGACCGGAACGACCTGAAATCGTGCTCACCAATCAGCTTTGCGGCGCCCTCCCGCATGGCCCCCACATCGAGCGGCAGCGGCACGAAATGATGAGTTTCGCTTAAGAGAGCCGACCGCTGCGCGCGGTTGAGGAGGCGGTACACGTACTCGCGGCTGACCGCCGAATAACGGGCATGAAAGGCCTCCGGCACCACCTGCCCCTTAACCACAGCCATGTCCGCGGGCAGGATGCCGTTCAAGCTCCAGCACAGGCGCCACAGGTCCACGTCCGGCAGCGGCCAGTCGAGATGCGCCACCTGCCCGCGCGCGTGCACCCCCGAGTCCGTCCGCCCGCTGAATACTGCCGCCACCGGCCGCCGGGCCAGGGTCGCAAGCGCCGACTCCAGCTCCGCCTGCACCGTCCGCACGCCCACCTGATACTGCGAGCCGCAGAATTTTTTCCCGGAATACTCAATCAGCAGCGCAATTCGAGCCATACGCACCATTGTAGTTGAGCCGCTTGCCGCGTCAGCGCGCAGGCAGCCACGGCGCAAGCGGCTCAACTACGAGGTAAGGCGTTTGAGGCTTATACCAGCTGAATGATCGCCTTCGGGGCGGCGTCGCCGCGGCGGATGCCGGAGCGGATGATGCGCGTGTAGCCGCCCTTGCGCTCCAGGTAGCGGGGGGCGGTCTGCTCGAAGATCTTCTTCACCACATCGCCGTCGTAGAGGTAGGCAGCTACCTGCCGGCGGCAGTGCAGCGATCTGGCGATCCGCCTTGCGGCCTCCTCGTCGCCTTCGCTGGCCTTTTTGGCCAGCGACGCCCGGTCCGCCAGATAGCCGCGCTTGGCCAGCGTTATCAACCTCTCGGCCTCTCCGCGCACGGCCTTGGCCTTGGCGAGCGTGGTTTCGATCTCCTCGTGGCGCAGAAGCTCGGTGGCCAGCGATCGCAAAACGGCCTTCTGCTGATCGTAAGGGCGGCTGAGACGATTGCCTGGTACACGGTGGCGCATGGTTTGGTTCCTTTTCGCGAATCGGGCGCGGCGGTGCGGCGCCGCTACTTATCCTTGGGCGTGTCGGCCAGCGTCAGCCCAAACTGGCGAAGCCGCTCGATGACCTCGTCGGCCGACTTCTTGCCGAAGTTCTTGATGTTCATCAGGTCGTCATAGCTGAGCTTGAGCAGCTCGCCGAGCGAGTTTATGTTGGCGCGCTTCAAGCAGTTGTAAGCGCGCACCGAAAGCTCCAGCTCCTCAATCGAAATCGAGGTGTGCTTGCCGTCGGGCGGCGCCGGGATGGCCGCGGCCGGGACCATCGGCTTGCCGGAAAGCTCGGCAATCGGCACCAGGTGCTCGATCACCTGGCGGGCAGCCTGGCTTATCGCCTCGGTGGCGTCCACCGAGCCGTTCGACCAGATCTCCATGGTCAGCTTGTCGAAGTCGGTGGACTCGCCCACGCGGGTCGCCTCCACCTGGTAGCTCACGCGGCGGATCGGCATGAACACCGCGTCGATCGGCAGAACGTCTATGGCTTGCTTGTAGTGGCTGTGCAGATCGGCGGACACGTAGCCGCGCCCGCGCTCGACGGTAATCTCCGCCCGCAGGCGGCCGCCCTCGGCGATCGTGGCCAGCTGCCAGTCCGGATTGATGATCGTCACGTCGGCCGGGCAGTGGATGTCCCGCCCGGTCACCGGGCCCACCCGGTCGACATCGATGTGCAGGTACTGCGGATCGTTGCTGTAGGATTTAACGACCAGCCCCTTCAGGTTGAGCATGATGTCGATCACGTCCTCGACCACGCCGGGCACCGTCGTGAACTCGTGGGTGACGCCGTCGATTCTCACCGCGGTCACCGCCGCCCCATCGAGGGAGGACAGGAGCACGCGCCTGAGGGCGTTGCCGATCGTGGTGCCGTAGCCACGCTCCAGCGGCTCGATGACGAACTTCCCATAGATTGATCCATCAGCCGCGGTTTTGTTCTCCAGGCATTTGATCTTGAGAGGCTCCATAATTTCTCCGTGGAATGAGGGCGTAAAAATGGGATTGGATCGGCTAAGTTGTGTGCTCAATGTTCCGTGATTTCCTTACTTGGGTCGCATGGTCCGCCGTGCCCAGCACCAAGTCTGCAGGCAGGGCGTCGTGTCATTAACGTGAATAGTACTCGACGATAAGCGCCTCTTTGATGCTCTGGTCGAGATCCTCACGCGCCGGCAGGTTGACGATCGAGGCCGTCAGGTTGTCGAGATCGACCGTCATCCACTGCGGCTGCCCGGCGGTGGGGTTGGCTTCGATCAAGGCCTTGATCAGCTTCCGGCTCTTCTCGGGCACGGAGACAACCTCGCCGGGCTTCAGCTGATAGGAGGAGGTGGTGACGGTCTTGCCGTTGACGGTAAAGTGACCGTGCAGGATGAGTTGCCGCGCCTGCGCCCGCGAGGGAACCATGCCGGAGCGGTAGACCAGGTTGTCCAGGCGCTGCTCGAGCTGCTGCAGGATGCGCAGGCCGGTGGGCACCTTCTTCTGGCGGCTGGCCTCATCCACGTAGCCGGCGAACTGCCGCTCGAGCACCCCGTAGATGCGCCTCACCTTCTGCTTCTCCCGGAGCTGCAGTGCGTATTCCGTCTGCTTCTTGCGGTCCTGCCCGTGCTGGCCGCTGCCGTAGCGGCGGCGGTCGATGGCGCATTTGGTCGTGTAGCAGCGCGAGCCCTTCAGGAAGAGCTTGTCCCCCTCGTTGCGGCAGAGCTTGCAAACTGAGTCCGTATATCTGGCCAAGACCCGATCTCCTTTGAATATCTAGTTACACACGACGGCGCTTGGGCGGCCGGCAGCCATTGTGGGGAATTGGCGTCACGTCCTTGATCAGGGTGATCTCCAGCCCCGCCGCCTGCAGGGCGCGGATGGCCGTCTCCCGTCCCGAGCCCGGGCCCTTGACCAGAACCTCGACCTGGCGCATCCCCTGGTCCATCGAGCGGCGGGCCACCATCTCGGCCGCCTGCTGGGCGGCAAACGGCGTGCCCTTCTTGGCGCCCTTGAAGCCGACCGTGCCGGCCGACGCCCAGGCGATCACCTGCCCCTGCGGGTCGGTGGAGGAGATGATCGTGTTGTTGAACGTGGACTGGATGTGCACCACGCCCTGCAACACGTAGCGGCGCTCTTTCTTCTTTGTCCTAGCCTTCGGGGATTTTGCCATTGTCCTGTTTTCTTATCTCCACAAATCTCGTCAAACGGCAGGCATGCCTGCACCGCGATTAGCCCTTGGACGGGGCGATCTTCTTGCCGGCCACGGTCATGCGCTTGCGCCCGCGGCGGGTGCGCGCGTTGGTCTTGGTGCGCTGCCCGCGGGTGGGCAGCCCCTTGCGGTGGCGCTGCCCGCGATAGCAGTTGATCTCGATCAGGCGCTTGACATTGAGGCCCTCGATCCGGCGCAGGTCGCCCTCGACCTTGCCGGCCCAGTTCCGGTCGATCTCCTCGCGGATGCGGTTGATCTCGTCCTCGGTCAGGTCCTGGACGCGCGTCGCCTCAGGAATGCCCAGCTTCCGGCAGATCTGCTCGCCGGAGCTGCGTCCGATGCCGTAGATGTACGTCAGGGCGATCGCTGTTCTTTTGTGCCTGGGCAGATCTACGCCCGCAATACGTGCCATAAATGTTCTTAACCTTGTCTCTGTTTGTGTTTAGGATTTTCACAAATAACGGCTACACGCCCTTTGCGGCGGATCACCTTACACTTGTCACATATTTTCTTGACCGACGCTCTAACTTTCATTTTCCTCGCCCTGTAAGGGTTTCCGGGATTTTCACCGATGCAAAACTAACCGGCCGGGCATCCCAAGTGACTCAGCCGCGGACAAACAGAGTATTGTACCTCAATTCTTTATTCTGTAGGTGATTCTTCCGCGCGTTAAGTCATACGGGGTGAGCTCTACGCGCACCCTGTCGCCGGGAAGTATCTTAATAAAGTTTTTGCGAATTTTGCCCGAGATGTGGGCCAGCACCTTGTGCCCGTTGTCCAGCTCCACGCGAAACATAGCGTTGGGCAGCGACTCCCTTATCGTTCCCTCGAATTCGATCACGCTCTGCTTGGTCATGGAATCGTCTCGTTTGGTCTTCTGGTGAGGATCTCCGGCTCTCCTTCGGTAATCAGGAGCGAGTGCTCGAAGTGCGCCGACGGCTTGTAGTCGCGGGTGACGACCGTCCAGCCGTCCTGCCTGGTTCTCACCGGATCGCCCCCCAGGTTGAACATGGGCTCGATCGCTATTACCATACCAGGTTTTAGCCTGGTGCGGCTACCAGAGCGGTAATTGAGGATGAACGGATCCTCGTGGTAGTTGTAGCCGATGCCGTGACCGCCGTACTCCCGCACGATGCCGTAGTCGCTCTGGCGGGCGATGTCCTCGATCGCCCCGCCCACCTCGTCGAGCGTCGAGCCGGCGCGGCAGGCTTTGATGCCCGCGTAAAGCGCCCGCCTGGTCTCGTCCAGGAGCTTCTCCAGCCTGGGCGAGACAGCCCCCACGGGGACCGTCACGGCCGTGTCGCCGATGAAGTCGTGCTTGCCCCCGTCTGCGCTGCGCCGGCAGGTGGCGCCGATGTCCAAGGAGATGATGTCGCCCTCCTTGAGCACCCGCGCCTTGCTCGGGATGCCGTGCACGACCTCCTCGTTGATGGAAGCGCAGATGGTGGCCGGGAAGTTGCGGTAGCCCTTGAAGGTGGGCAGCGCCCCGGCTTCCCGTATGAGCTTCTCCGCCAGCTCGTCGAGCTCCCAGGTGGAGATCCCCGGTGCCACCATTTTCGTCAGCTCTTCCAGGACCCGGCCGGCAATGGCGCCGGCCTGCCTGATCAGGTCTATGTCCTCGGCGGCGGTCAGGATCATGCCAGTACCTTGATCGTCCTCAGAAGGTCGGCAAAGATCTCGTCGGGGTCGCCTTCACCATCCACGGTGCGCAGGATGAGCCGCTTGTCGTAATACTCGATGAGCGGCTCCGTCTCCTGCAGGTAAGTCTTCACGCGCTGGGCGACCAGGTCTTCCCGGTCGTCGGAGCGGTGCATGAGTGGCGAGCCGCACTGGTCGCAGACGTTCTCCGCCGCCGGCGGGGCGAACTTCAGGTGGTAGGGCGTGTTGCAGGCTTTGCTGGAGCAGATGCGGCGCCCGCAGATGCGCTCGGTCAAGATCTTCTCGTCCACCTGCAGGTTCACGACGATGGTCAGCTTGCGATTGATCTCCTCGAGCAGTTCGTCGAGGGCCTTTGCCTGGGCGACGTTGCGGGGGAAGCCGTCTAAGATGAAGCCCCTGCCGCACTCCGGCAGGTGGAGCTTCTCCCGGAACATGTCGATCAGGATGTTGTCCGGCACCAGGACGCCCCTGTCCATGAATGACTTGGCCGCCTGCCCGGCCGGGGTCTGGTTCCTCACCGCCTCCCGCAGCAGATCGCCCGAGGACAGATGGGGCAGGTCCATATGGCGGGCCAACATCTTGCACTGAGTCCCCTTGCCGGCGCCGGGGGCGCCGAGAAACAGAATTTGCATGGCTAAATTTCCTTTTTCTCTCCCGGTGTGCGGAACAGGCCGCGCGCCTGGTAGCGAGCGGAAAGCGCGTGCGTCATTATCTGGCGCTGGGTGTCGATCGCCACCCCGACCAGAATGATAAGCGAGGTGCTGCCCAGCCCCTGCAGCGTGTTGACCATCGTCGCCTGCTCGACGTGGATCGGCAGGATGGCGATGATGCCCACGGCAGCGGCGCCGATGAAGATGAGCCTGTTCAACGTCTTCTCCAGGAACTCGGCTGTCGGCCGCCCCGGGCGGATGCCCTGGATGGCCCGCCCGCTGCGCCGCAGGTTCTCGGCCATGTCGCGCACGGGCAGGACGATCGAGGCGTAGAAGAAGGCGAAAAAGACGATGAGCGCGAAGTAGAGCGCCGAGTGCTCCCAGTGGTAGTAGGAGAAGGTGTTGATCATCTCCTGCCCGATGAAGTCGACCACGTTCTTCACCACAGGGTGCCTGGAGAGCGACTCGATGTGGGAACCGACCACGGGCAGCCCGCGCAGCAGGTCGTAGAGGGCCGCGCCGGGATTGACGCCCTGCTGCCTGCCCATAAAGGACATGATCGTGCTCGGGAACATGAGCAGCGAGGAGGCGAAGATGATCGCCATCACGCCCGAGGGGTTGACCGGCAGGTACATGTAATCATCCGGCGCCGCGAAGACCTGCCTGCCCACGTTGCGCCTGGCGCCCAGGACCATGATCTTCCTCACCCCCTGCTGCAGGGCGACGATGAGCGCCACCAGCCCCAGGAAGACGGCGGTGAGGACGGCCACGCCCAGCATCGGGGACTGCCCTGTCTGCACGGCGTCCCAGGTGTTGTGGATCATAACCGGCAGCCGCGAGGCGATGCCCAGGAAGATGAGCAGCGACGCCCCGTTGCCGACCCCTCGCTCGGTGATGATCTCGCCCAGCCACATGATGAAGACCGCGCAGGCGGTGAGGATGACGGTGGTGTTGATGAGAAAGCCTAAGCCGCTGACCAGCACGACGTCCGGGTTGTGGATCTGCGTCAGAAGCTTGGCCAGCATGAATGACTGAAAGCCGGCCAGCACCACGGTGGCGTAGCGGGTGATCTGCTGCAGCTGCTTGCGCCCCTGCTCTCCCGCGTTCTTCTGCAGGTCCTCGAGCTTGGGTATGACCACGGTCATGAGCTGCATGATGATCGAGGCGGTGATGTAGGGTCCGATGCCCATTGAGAAGATCGACAGCTTGTTGAGCGCGCCGCCGGTAAACAGGTCGATCATCCCCAGGAGGTTCTGGGCCAGCTCCGGGTGCTTGGCGAAGGCGGTAGGGTCAACCCCGGGGATCGGGATGTGCACGCCTATCCGGTAGATGGCGATCATCGCCAGCGTGAAAAGAATGCGCTCCTTCAGCCCGGCAGCCGAGAGCAGCTTCATCATGTCCTCGGGAGAACCGATCTTTCCGCCGCGCCGTCCAACAGCCTGCGTCATTTAATTTACTTCTCCGCCCTGGCAGCCGGCTGAATAATCTCTACCGTGCCCCCGGCCGCCTCGATCTTAGTTTTAGCACCGGCCGAGACGTGGTGGGCCCTTACGTTGAGTTTTATCTTGAGCTCGCCTGCGCCCAGAATCCGCAGGCTGTCCGTGGGCTTGCGCAGGAGCCTTGCCGCCACCAGGGTCTCCGGCGTCGCCTGGGAATCCGGGGCCAGCACATTGAGGGCGCCCACGTTCACCTCCACCCAGTTGCGCCCGGGCACCTCGTCGAAGTTGTGGATCTTGGGCAGACGGCGGAAGAGCGGCGTCTGCCCGCCCTCGAAGCCGAAACGCTTGCCGTAGCCGGCGCGCTGGCCCTGGCCGTTGTGCCCTCTGGTCGAGGTCTTGCCGTGCCCGGAGCCCCGGCCGCGCCCGACGCGCTTGCGGTTCTTCCTGGCACCGTCCGCCGGTCTGATCTCACCTAAATTCATCTTGTCCTCCTTCGCCTTGCGCCCTGCGCCCTCGCGCCCGGACTCGGCGGGCCGTTATTGCGGACGCCTCAGGCGTCTTTCCCGGCGGCAGCCGGGCGGGCGCCGCTCGCTTTCGAAGTTTTTCTGACGTCGCCGACCTTCACGTCGGACAGCGGCTCCACGCTCACCAGGTGGTGAACCTTGTCGATCATCCCGCGAATCGTCGGCGAGTCGTGGCGTATCACCGAGCTGCCTTGCTTGCCCAGCCCGAGCGCGCGCACCACCCGGCGCTGGGTCTCCCTCTTCGCTGTCAGTCCACGAGTCAAAGTGATCTTAATCATTGTCCTTTTATCCGAGCATCTGTTTGAGGCTGATCCCTCTCAAGCGCGCCGCCTCCTCAAAGGTGCGCAGGCTCTTGAGGCCGTGTATGGTGGCACGCGCCACGTTGAGCGGCGAGCGCGAGCCGAGCGACTTGGAGAGCACGTCGCCTACCCCGGCCAGCTCGAGGATGGAGCGGGCGGAGCCACCGGCGATGATACCGGTCCCTTTGGCGGCCGGCTTGAGCATGATGCGGCTCGAGCCCTGCCGGCCCACAATCTCATGGGGAATGGTGGCGCCGACCACCGGCACGTTGATCACGCTCTTTTTGGCGTCGACGACACCCTTCTGGATGGCCCCTATGACCTCGGCGGCCTTGCCGACGCCTACCCCCACCTGCCCCTTGTGGTTGCCGACGGCGACCACGGCGCGGAAGGAGAGCTTCTTGCCGCCTTTGACTACCTTGGTGACCCGGCGCACCTGGATGATCTTCTCCTCCCAGTCGCTCTGCTCTCTGGGGCGGGAATCATCCATTCCACGCCGGTTCGACTCGCGCGAGGAGGAGCGGCGGCCCTTGCGCGCGCTTTCGCCGGTCTCCTCGCCAGGGGTTATTACCTTTTCCTCTTTTTCCATTACCTTCCTCTTTTGGAACCTCTCTTCACCATACGGGCGCTTGTTAATGCGGGCGGGCATGCCGCACCGTCCAGAACCGCCTAGAAGTTCAGACCGCCTTGGCGGGCCGCCTCGGCCACGGCGGCGATCCGTCCGTGGTAGATGTTGCCGCCGCGATCGAAGACCACCGCCTCGATCCCCTTCTCCCGGGCGCGCTGGGCCACCAGCCCGCCGACCGCCCTGGCGCCTTCCCGGTTCCAGGTCTTCTCCACCTTGCCCTTCAGCTCCTTGTCGAGCGTGCTGGCGGCGACCAGCGTCTTGGCGCTGGCGTCATCGATAATCTGCGCGTAAATATGCTTGTTGGATCGGTAGACGCAAAGGCGGGGGCGCTCCTGCGTGCCGGTCAACTGCCGGCGCAGCCGCATGTGGCGCTTGATCCTGGTGAGTTTTTTGCTGGGCTTCTGAATCATTTTGTAACCGCTCCCTCGCTCACTTCGCTTCATTCAGGGCGGGCGAGGCATGCCTCGCCCCTCCAGGCCTTAACTCCTGGGAATCCTTCGCTTGGCGATTATTCGACCCTCAATGAGCGCGTTCACGTTTGTCCTTTCTCCGGTCAATTCACTTACTTCTTCTTCGCTGCGGCCTTACCCGCCTTGCGGCGGATGAACTCGCCGGCGTACTTCACGCCTTTGCCCTTGTAAACTTCCGGCGGGCGCTTGCCGCGGATGAAGGCGGCCAGGTCGCCGACCGCCTGCTTGTCGATGCCGGTGACGGCTATCTTCGTGTTGGCGGTGACGGCAATCTGGAGCCCGTCCGGCGGCTCGACGGTCACCGGGTGCGAATAGCCGAGCTGCATCACCAGGTTCTTGCCCTCGATGGCGGCCCGGTAGCCGACCCCGACAATCTCCAGGTTGCGCGTGAACCCTTCGGTGACGCCCTTAACCATATTGGCCACCAGCGTCCTGGAAAGACCGTGCAGGCTGCGCACCAGCCGCTCGTCGGAGCTTCTGGTCACCAGGATCTTGCCGTCCTCCTGCTTGACCGTCACCTCGGGCCGCAGGGTGCGCTCGAGCTGGCCCTTCGGTCCCTTGACCGTGACCTTCTGGCCGTCGATGGCGACGGTGACGCCCTGGGGAATGGCAATCGGTGATTTTCCGATACGAGACATGATGATTGGAACCTCTACCAGATGTAAGCGACGATCTCGCCGCCGACGTTGCTCTTGCGAGCCTGCCGGTCGGTCATCAGCCCGCGGCTGGTGCTGATGACGGCGATGCCCAGCCCGCCGTAAACCCGCGGCGTCTTCTTGGCCGGACGATAGATTCTCAGCCCGGGGCGCGAGACGCGCTTGATCCCCTGGATCACCTGCTCGCCGCGCGGGCCGTACTTGAGCACTATGCGCATCTTCTGGTCCGGCGTCCCGAGAGCCTTCGTCTCGAACGAGGATATGAACCCCTCGTTGCGGAGAAGCTCGGCAAGCGCCACCTTCTGCTTGGAAGCGGGCATCTCCACGGCAGGCGCCTTCACGCGGGCGGCGTTCCTGATGCGTGTGAACATGTCGGAAATCGGATCTGTAACGGGCATGTACTATCTCCTACCAACTCGACTTGGTGACGCCGGGGATCAAACCTTCATGGGCCATCTTGCGCAGGCAGCAACGGCAGAGGCCGAAATCGCGGTAATAGCCTCGCGGCCTGCCGCAGATCCGGCAGCGATTGTGCAGGCGCACCGCCGGGAACTTGCCTTTGGCGGCTTTCACCCTGCGCTTCATTTCCTTGTCGATCATCGATGTTTTGGCCACTTATCTCGGTCCTCTCTTCCTCAGAATGCTTGCTTCGCCGCGCTTCCTTGCGCGGCGCGCCCGATCGTCAGCTACTTCCTGAACGGCATGCCCAGCTCGACCAGCAGCGCGCGCCCCTCTTGATCGGTGCGCGCGGTCGTGACGATGGCGATGTCCATGCCGCGAACCATGTCCACCTGCTCGTAGTTGATCTCGGGGAAGATCAACTGCTCCTTGATGCCCAACGAGAAGTTGCCGCGCCCATCAAACGACTTCGGCGACACGCCGCGAAAGTCCCTGATGCGGGGCAGGGCGATGTTGATCAGCTTGGACAGGAAGTCGTACATGCGCGCGCCCCTTAGCGTCACCGACACGCCGACCGGCTGCCCCTGACGCACCTTGAAGGTGGCGATCGACTTGCGGGCCCGGTTGATTACCGGCTTCTGCCCGACGATCGCCGTCAGGTCCTTGACGCCGCCGTCGATGGCCTTGGCGTTGGCAGTGGCCTCGCCGATCCCCAGGTTGACCACCACCTTCTCCAGGCGCGGCACCTGCAGATCGTTGCCGTACCCGAACTGCTTTTTCAGCGCCGGGACGATCTCCTTGTAATAGCGTTCCTTCAGTTTCATGCGTCAAAAGCCTCTTTGCAGTGCGTGCAGATGCGCGTCTTCTTGCCGCCCTCGACCTGTTTGTGGCGGATGCGGGTCGGCTTCTTGCAGGAGGTGCAGAAAAGCATGACGCGCGACGCGAAAATCGGCGCTTCCTTCTTGATGAGCCCGCTCTGTCCCAGCGGCGTGCGCTGGCGGGTGGCGCGGGTGATCACGTTCAAGCCCTCGACCACGACCTTGCCTTCTTTCGGCAGGACGTTGAGCACCTTGCCGGTCTTGCCGCGGCCGCTCTTCTGCGAGCCGCTGACCATCATCACCAGGTCCCCGCGCTTGACGTGCACTTTCGGGATCAGATTGCTGGCGCTCGCCTTCACCAGAGCCCCGGAGACGACCCGGCGGCCGCCCATCTTGACCTTCTTGGCGATCGGCGAGTTTGTGAAACGAATTTCCGGTTTGAAAGTCTGGGCCATTTCTAGAGCACCTCCGGCGCCAGCGACATTATCTTGGTGAAGTTCTTATCGCGCAGCTCGCGGGCAATCGGCCCGAACACGCGCGTTCCTTTCGGATTGCCATCCTTCTGGATGATCACGGCGGCGTTGTCGTCGAAGCGGATGGTCGAGCCGTCCGGGCGGCGCACATGGTTGCGCACGCGCACGACGACCGCGCGCACCACTTCCGACTTCTTGACCGGCATGTTGGGCAGGGCGTCCTTGACTACCCCGACTATGACATCACCGACGGTGGCGTAGCGGCGATTGGACCCGCCGAGCACGCGAATGCACATGAGCTCGCGGGCCCCGGTGTTGTCGGCAACCGTCAATCGTGTTTGGGGTTGGATCATTTCTTAAGCGCTCCGTTCACTTCGCTCACTCCACGCGCCGAGACGCGCCGCTGCGGATTCCTCCTGGGAATCCTCCGCTCTGCTGTACCTCGATCCTCAATATACGCCGACATATGTTTCCTCTTCTAATTCGATTCGTCGGTCAGGCCGAGCTTCTCGTGGATCTTGCCGGTGATCTCGACCACGCGCCAGGTCTTCTCCTTGGACAGCGGCCGGCATTCTTGAATGCGGACGACGTCGCCTATCTGGCACTTGTTGTCGGCGTCGTGAGCCTTGAACTTCTTGGTCTGCACGATCTGCTTTTCGTATTTCGGGTGCGGAAACCTGTTCTCGACGGCGACCACCACGGTCTTCTCCATCTTGTTCGACACTACCTTTCCGACAATTTCCTTCCTGGGCATACTCCAATTCCTTATGGGTGCGGGCGCGGCGGTGCGGCGCCCCTACGAGTTTTTGGCGGGGGGTCGCGGTGCAGCGCCCTCGCTGCTCTGGGCTTGCACGGTGAGCAGCCTGGCCAGACGCCGGCGGGTGAGGCGCAGCTTGGCCGGATTCTCCAGCTTGCGGGCCGCGTGCTGGAAGCGCAGCTCGACAATCTCCTTGCGGGTCTCGTCGATGCGCGACTTCAGCTCCTCGGCGGAAAGCTCTCTCATCTCTCGAATTCTCATCGCCCGCCTCCCGTGTGTCTTTGCACGACGCGACACTGAATCGGTAGCTTCTGCGCGGCCTGGGCCAGCGACTCGACGGCTTCCTGGTGGGGGACGCCGGCCAGCTCGAATATCACCCGGCCGGGCTTGACCACGGCGATCCAGAACTCGGGGTTGCCCTTGCCGGATCCCATACGGGTCTCAGCCGGCTTCTTGGTCACCGCCTTGTCCGGGAAGATGCGGATCCACATCTGCCCGCCGCGGCGCACGCTGCGGCTGACGGTCTTACGGGCGGCTTCGATCTGGCGCGAGGTTATCCAGGCCGGCTCCAGGGCCTGCAGCCCGTAATCCCCGAACTGCACCTCGGTGCCCCGGGATTCGCAGCCGGTCATTCTGCCGCGCTGGAACTTGCGGAATTTTGTTCGCTTCGGCAACAGCATCGTTAACCTGCCTTTCTGGCCCGCCGGCCAGGCTTGACACCACCGCGCTCGGGACGCTGGCCTTCTTGCGGGCGCTCGGCGGAGGTCTTGACGTTGGGCGGCGCCCACTGGCCGCGCTCCAGCTCACCGCGATAGATCCAGGTCTTGACGCCGATCTTGCCCATCACCGTGCGCGCCTCGGCCAGCCCGTAGTCGATGTCGGCGCGCAGGGTCTGCAGCGGGATGCGGCCTTCCTTCGCCCACTCGGTGCGGGCGATTTCGGCGCCGCCCAGGCGGCCGGCGACCATCACTTTGATGCCGAGGGCGCCGGAGCGCATGCAGCGCTGGATCGCCTGCTTGAGCGCCCGCCGGAAGGCGACGCGCTTCTCCAGCTGCTGGGCGATCGACTCGGCCACCAGCTGCGCTTCCAGGTCGACCCGGTTGATCTCCAGGATGTTGATGCGGATGTCCAGCCCGGGACGGTTGAGCAGGGCCTTTATCTTCTGGTGCAGGGTTTCGATGCCCTGCCCGCCCTTGCCGACCACCACGCCGGGACGCGCCGTATAGATATCAATCTGGATCTGGTCGGTCTTGCCTTTGCGGCTGATGTCGATCTTTGAGACGCCGGCGTTGCTGAGCTCCCTTTTCAGGTACTGGCGTATCCGGTGGTCCTCGGCGATGAAGGCGGGCACGTCTTTTTTGTTCTCGAACCAGCTCGAGGACCACCCGCGATGGATGCCCAGACGAAAGCCTGCAGGATGTACTTTCTGACCCAAGATCTTTCTCCTTACTTACACGTCCGAGATGACGATGGTGATGTGACTCGACCGTTTGAGGATCGGGAAGGCCCGCCCTCTGGCGTGGGGCTGGATGCGCTTCAGGGTCGGACCCTGATCGGCGAAGGCCTCGACGACCTTGAAGTCGTCGGCCTCCTGCTCGGACACCGGCGCCTTCTCATGATTGACCAGGTTGTACTTGGCCGAGTTGAGCACCTTCCAGACCTCGCGCGCCGCCGCAAAAGGCATGAAGCGCAGCATTGTGTCCGCCTCGCCGACGGACTTGCCGCGAATCTCGTTGACCACGCGGCGCACCTTGCGCGGCGACATTCTTATCCACTTGGCTGTTGCTTTGCTTTGCATGATTAACCAGCTGCCCTCTTTGCCGTCTTGTCGCCGCCGGCATGGCCTTTGAACAGCCTCGTCGGCGCGAACTCTCCCAGCCTGTGGCCGATCATCTGCTCGGTGACGAACACCGGCACGTGCTTGCGGCCGTTGTAGATGGCGATGGTGTGTCCGATCATCTCGGGTACGATCATCGACGATCGCGACCAGCACTTGACCACTCTCTTCTCGCCCTTGCGGTTCATCTCCTCGATCTTCTTTTGAAGCGAGGGGTGGACATAGGGACCTTTTTTCAGTGAGCGAGACACGTTCTCCTCCTACTTGCTGCGGCGCTTAACGATGTACTTGCTTGACGTCTTGTTCTTGCCGCGGCGGGTCTTGTAACCCATCGCCGGTTTGCCCCAGGGCGTCTGCGGCTTGCCGCCGATCGGTGACTTGCCCTCGCCGCCGCCGTGCGGGTGATCGACGGCGTTCATGACCACGCCGCGCACGGTCGGGCGGATGCCCAGCCAGCGCGAGCGGCCGGCCTTGCCGATACGGATGTTCTTGGCGTCCGTGTTGCCGAGCTGGCCAACGGTGGCCATGCAGTCGACGTGCACCATGCGCATCTCGCTCGACGGCAGGCGCAGCGTGCAGTACTTGCCCTCTTTTGCCAGCACCTGGATCTGGGTTCCGGCCGAGCGCCCGAGCTGCCCGCCTTTGCCGGGGGTCATCTCCACGTTGTGGACGACGGTGCCCAGCGGGATGTTCTTCAGCGGCAGCGCGTTGCCGTTCTTGATCTCCGCGCCCGGGCCGGACATGAGCTGGTCGCCGACCTGAACGCCCAGGGGGGCGAGAATGTAGCGCTTCTCCCCGTCGGCGTAGCACAAAAGGCAGATGCGCGCATTGCGGTTGGGGTCGTACTCAACCGTCTTCACAACGGCCGGGATGCCGTGCTTGTCGCGCTTGAAGTCGATCAGGCGATAGGCGCGCTTGTGCCCGCCGCCCTTGTGGCGGGTGGTGACGCGTCCCTGCGAGTTGCGGCCGGCCGTCTGCTTGAGCGGCCGCACCAGAGCCTTTACCGGACGGCTGGTCGTGATGTCCGAGAAATCGGCCATCGTCATGTTTCTTCGTCCTGGTGATGTCGGGTTTACTTTCCGGGGAGGCATCTTCCAAATTCCTTATAAATAAGGTAGTCCTTAAGCCATGAACATCTCGAGCGGGTCGCCCTCTATCCAGACGATGGCTTTCTTGCCGTCTTTCGGTTTGGCGCCGTGCCGCTTGCCGCGACGGATGCGCCCGCGGATGGCCAGGGTGTTGACCTTCACCACCCTGGACTTCGCCTTGGGATAAAGCTCCTTGATCAGCTGCTCGACAGCGTGAGCGATCTCGATCTTGTTGGCGTCCTTCACCACCTCGAAGGCGTACTGGTTCATGGTCGCCAGCGAGGTTGTCTTCTCGTTGATGATCGGGCTGATAATGATGTGTGCTTGACGACTGTCCATGATCCTGTCCTATTCCGCCTTCTTCCTGGGGGCTTTCGTCCTGGCTTCCTTTTCCGGCTCGGCGCCTTCGGCGCCTTCCTTCCCGGGTGCCTCCCCGGCCTTTTTCGGGGCCTTCCGTTTGGCTTCGGCTGCCGGGGATTCGGTTTCAACTGCTTTTTTCGCCTTGCCAGCGGGCGGGGCATGCCCCGCCCCTACGGGCTCGCCCGTTGGTTTGGCCTCGGCTTTGGCTTTTGGTGCTTTGGCGGCGGGGGCCGCCTTGGCTGCCCGGGCGGCGGGTTTTTCGGCCCTGGCCTTTAGCGGGCGGGCGGCCGGCTCGCCGGAGAAGCGCTGGTTGATCGCCTCGATCGTGCTCTCGGTGGTCAGCACCGCCTGGTAGTGCAGGAGATCTTTGACCGACAGATCGTTCAGGTTGACGACCTTGACGCCCTCGATATTGCGGGCGGCGCGCTCGGCCATGGAGCAGGTGTCGCAAACGAAGTCCATGACCAGAAGAACGGTCTTGCCGTCGAGCTTCAGGCTCTTGAGGGCGGCGACCATCTCCCTGGTCTTCGGCTCCTTGAGCTCGCTGAAGTCCTTGACCACCACCATGGACTCCTTCCGGGCGGCCAGGGCCGATTTGAGGGCCAGGCGGCGCATCTTCTTCGGCATCGACAGCGTGTAATCGCGGGGCCGGGGGCCGAAGCTGACGCCGCCGCCGGCCCACAGCGGCGAGCGGATGGACCCCGAGCGGGCCCGCCCGGTGCCCTTCTGGCGCCACGGCTTGCGCCCGCCGCCCGACACCTCCGACCTGGTCTTGGTGCAGGCGGTGCCGGCGCGAGCGTTGGCCAGCTGGCGCTGCAGAGCGTCGAAGATGACATCGGAGTTCGGCTCGATACCAAACACGGTATCGCTGAGGTTGACCTCGCCGACACTCTTTCCTTTTAGATTTACCAGCTGGGCGGATGTCATTTGGCTAGTTCCTTATTCTTTCCTCTTTCGGGACGCCGGAAGCGCCTGCGCTTACGGGTTCCACTTTGTCCTGGAAGGCTTGATAACCAGGAGACCGCCCTCGGCCCCGGGCGTGGAGCCCTTGACCAGGAGCAGCCCCTTCTCCGCATCGAGGCGGACGACTTTCAGATGACGGACCGTGACGGTCTCGTTGCCCATCTGTCCGGGCATCATCACGCCCTTGAACACGCGACCTGGCGTGGTCCCAGGCCCGATTGAGCCCATGGAGCGGTGGAACTTGGAGCCGTGGCTCATCGGTCCGCGCCCCATGTGATTCTTTTTCACGGTTCCCTGAAAGCCTTTGCCGATCGACCCGCCCTGCACGTCGACCAGCGCCCCTTCAGCGACGATCGTCTCGGCCTTCAGCGGCTCGCCGACGTTGAACGAGGAGACATCATCGACACGAAACTCATGTAGCGGCTTCATGGCGGGCAGCTCGCGCTTCTTCAGCCGGCCGAGCTCAGGCTTGTTGAGCTTGCGCTCCTTGACCTTGAACCCGCCCACCTGCACGGCGGTGTAGCCGTTGTTCTCCCTGGTCATCGTGCCGGTGACGATGTTGGCCCCGAGCTGGATAACCGTAACCGGCACGGCCAGCCCTTCCTGGTCGAAGACCTGGGTCATGCCCACCTTTTTTCCAATGAGACCTAACGTCATTAGAGCTTCACCTCAATATCGACCCCGGCCGGCAGATCCAGGCGCATGAGCGCGTCGGCCGTGTTCGGGGTCGGATCGTTGATGTCAATCAGCCGCGTGTGCACGCGGATCTCGAAGTGCTCGCGCGACTTCTTGTCCACGTGCGGCGAGCGCAGAACGCAGTAGACCCGCTTGCGGGTGGGCAGCGGCACCGGCCCGCAGACGGCGGCGCCGGTTCGCTTGGCGGTCTCGACGATCTGATCCGCCGACCTGTCCAAAAGCCTGTGATCGTACGACTTCAAGCGTATGCGGATCCGCTGGCCTCTCGGTCCAGCTGCCACACCTTCAGTCTTCTGTGTTTTGGCACGCGCCATCGGTACTAACCTCTTGTGACTCAGAGAGAGCTAGATTAAGCCGCTCTTATATTCGAATCCCGCACAGATTCATCAATACAGGACGAACTTAATATTCTACCTATAGATGTGTCGGCAGGGCAAATCTTTATCTCGAAATAACTTTTGGCGCCGGAAAGCTTTTCAAGCCACGCTGTGCCGGAAGCGCAGCGGCTGCTCCAGCTGCAGGCATTTTACCTCGTGGCGGGCCCGGTCGACGAGCTTGCGGATATCGTGCCAGCTACCTATGCGCTCGCCGGGATAGGCCTCGTCGAGGAGCTCGAGCAGCCTCATGATCTCCGGCTTCATCTGCCCGGGGTCCGCTAGCTGATCCTTCAGCAACTCCCAGCGCTCATACCGGGCCTGAACCGCGCGCAGCTGCTCGATCCGCTTGTCCGGCAAGAGTTTGCCGGCGCCGGCCTTCGCCCCGCCCGCATCGCAGATCTCCAACATGGGCAGCAATTCCCACCCGTTCATTGAAACCCTCCCCGGCCAGCATCACAAGCGCATCTTACCGCCCGGGCACGGTCAGGTCACTGTGGAATTGCGCACAACCCCGCAGAAGCGACTATTACTGAACCAGGCTCGCTCAACCGTCCTTTAGCCCGAACCATAGCAATCCGGGAAGCCGAAAGTCGTGAAATATTTGCGAGTTTTTTGTGAAACGGCAGTTTCATGAGCGCACGGCTGCAGGCGACACGCCCGGGGTCTTCGCCGGAATGCGGAACCAGAAGGTGCTGCCGCCGCCGTCCGGGCAATCGACGCCTATGGTGCCGCCGTGCTGCTCGACGATCTTCTTGCAGATAGGCAGCCCGAGCCCTGTTCCCTTGCCCCGCCGGCCGTCGGCGGCCTGGACCTGCTTGAAGCGCTCGAAGATTAGCTGGCGGTGCGACTCCGGCACGCCCCGCCCCTGGTCGCTCACGCGCACCTCGCAGGTGCCGCCGGCAACTTGCGAGGTGACGGCCACCCGCGAGCCGTCCGGCGAGAACTTGACGGCATTGGCGAGCAGGTTGACCACCACCTGCACCAGCCGGTCCGGATCCGCCTCCACCACGCCCTCGCAGGGCCCGATCGCGATCTCAATCCCCCTTTCCCGGGCCATTGGCTCGACCGACTGCCGCGAGCGCTCGAGCACCGCGGCAAGCTCCACCGGCTCCAGGGCGAGCTGCATCTGCCCGGCATCGAGCTTCTCGATGTCCAGCAGATCGTTTATCAAAGTGAGCATGCGGTCGACGTTGTTGATTACCACCTTGAGCTTTTGCCGGGCCGGGTCGGGCAGCGGGCCGAAGGCCCCTGCCGTCATCAGCTTGGCGATCCCGACAACCGCCGTGAGCGGCGTGCGCAGGTCGTGGCTGACCATGGCCAGGAAGTCCTGCTTCAGCCTCTCCAGCTCCTTGCGCCGGCTTATGTCGTGGGCGACGCAGAAGAAGAGCTGGCTGCTCTCCGACCAGTTGGCAGACCACAGGACATCCTGCAGGCAGCCGTTCTTGCACACGATACGGTTCTCGAACCGCCGCACCGAGCCGTCGGGGCCGGGACCGGCAAACTGCCCGGCAGCGAGCTGCCTGTCGTCCGGCTCCAGAAGATCGAGCATCGAGGCGCGCAGCAGCTCCTCCGGCTCGTAGCCCCACATGTGCAGGCAGGCGGAGTTGATCTGCTGGAAGAGACCCTGGCGATCGACGGCGCAGATGACGTCCTTCGAGTTGTCGAAGACGGCGCGCTCCTTTTGGCGCGCTTCGGCAAGCGAGGTGGCCATGGCGTGAAAGACGGCATCCAGGTGCGCAATCTCATCCCGCCCGGCAAGCGGCGGCTTCAGCTCCTGATCGCGGGCCAGGCGCAGCTCGTTTTCGCGCAGGACGGCAAGCCGGCTGGTGATCCCCTGGCTGAAAAAGGCGACCAGCATGAGCGAGAGCAGGGCGGGAACGGCTATGCCGGCAGCCAGAAGCCTTCCCTGCTGCTCGCGCAGTCGCCGTTGATGCTCCGCGCTGACCGAGGGCATGCGATCGACCTCGACGACCAGGGCGAGAAGTTTATCGGTCATCCGGCTGACCACAGGGCCCAGCGCCAGCCTGTTCTCCCACGCCTTCTCGAGGGCCTCCGACGAAAAGCCCCCGGCCATGTACTGCCTGGCCTGCTCGAGGAACTGGTAGGCCGGCAGGCTCAGGCGGTCCATCTCCTGAAAGGTCCTGGACAGCGCGGGCTCGCGCATGGTCAGCCGGCGCAGCTCGGCGCGCGCGCGCAAGCAGTCCTGCGAGGAGCGTTCGAAGGCCTGCCAGGCCTCCGGAGTCTCGTCGCCGGAGACGGTACGCCCGATATCCATCATGTCGGCGACCAGCCGGGTGGCGTTAAAGGTGATCGTGTGCAGGTAGGACTCGTGCGCCTTCACCCGGTCCACCTGGATGAGCACGCCGGTGAGCAGGCCGACCAGGACGAACTCGAAGACGACGGGAACGCCGACCAGAAGGAAGCCCTTGTGCACCATGCTCAGGTCGTTGCCCGGTGAAAAGCCGCGCGCGCGCGGCGCAGTCTGGCGCGGCGGCGCCGGGGGCGGCGCGCCAGCGGCAACGGCTGCGGTGGCGGCCGAGCCCGCGCCCGCGCCCTGCGCCTGCGCGTCCGTCACCGCCTGCGGTGCCAGCGGCAGGCGGATCCAGAAGGTGCTTCCCTTCCCTTCTTCACTGTCCACGCCGATCCGCCCGCCGTGCAGCTCGACCATCTGCTTGCAGATCGGCAGGCCCAGCCCGGTTCCGGCCTTGCGCTTGCCGTCGGCGGCCTCCACCTGCTTGAAGCGCTCGAAGATTGCTTCCCGGTGAGCGGCCGGCACCCCGCGCCCCTGGTCTTTCACCTGAATGAGGACGCCGTCGGCGGCGGCCTGGCCGGACAGCGTGACCACCCCGCCTTCGGGCGAGAACTTGATGGCGTTCGACAGGAGATTGACCACCACCTGAATCATGCGCTCCGCGTCGGCCGGAAACTCGACCTGGCAATCCTCGACGACAATCGTCACCCGGCGCTGCTCGGCCACCGACTCCACCTCCTCCCGGCAGCGCTGGAGGAGATCGGCCATCGAAACACTGGTGACGGTGAGCTCCAGCTGCCCGGCGTCGAGCTTCTCCATGTCCAGCAGATCGTTCACCATGGAAAGCAGGCGCTTGACGTTGCGCGCGGCCATGGCGACCTTGTCGACGGCGGCCGCGGGGATCTGCCCGTAGGTGCCGCGGGAGAGCATCTCAAAGATGCCGGCTATGGAGCTGAGCGGCGTGCGCAGATCGTGGCTGACCATGGCCAGGAACTCCTGCTTCATGGTCTCCAGCTTCTTGCGCTCGGATATGTCGTGGGCCACGCAGAAGAGGCTCGACTCGCTCTCGGCCCAGTAAACCGACCAGAGCGTGTCCATGAGGCTGCCGTCCCGGCAGACGATCCGGCCCTCGAAGAGGCCCGCCGGGTTCTCGCTCTGCGCCCTGCGCATGGCGGCGCCGACCCGCTCGCGGTCTGCAGCGGCCAGAACATCGAAGATGGAGCGCCCGACCAGGCTCTCCGGCTCGCGTCCCCACACCCTGACCGATGCCGGGTTGACGCGGGTGAAACGGCCCTGCCGATCCAGGACGCAGATGACGTCGCTTGCGTTGTCGAACAACGCTCGCTCCCTTTCCCTGGTTCTGGCCAGGGCGCAGGCCATCTCGTGAAAGGCGCGGTCCACCTCGGCAATCTCGTCGGTGCCGGCGAGGCGGGCATTGAGCGGCAAGCCCTCCTTGAGAGCACGGGTGTTGTCCATGACCACGTTCAGGCGGCTGACGATGCCGCGCACGAAAAATCTGGCCAGCCACACGGCGATGAGCACGCTGGCGGCCAGCCCGGCCAGCAGGATGCCGGCCTGCAGGCGCCTGAGTTCGGACTGCTTGCGCATGTTCGCCTCGACCAGCTCATTTTGCGTCACCGACAAAAGCTTCTCCAGCCCCTCGTAGCCGCCGGCCAGCGCCTCGCCGAGCTGCTTTTTGTATTCCTGCAGCTCGAGAACCGACTGCAAGGTGAACCCCCGGGTCAGAAGCGGCCTGAGCACGCCGGCGATGATGCTCAGGTTGTTGTTCATCCGCTCGTTGGCGTGCCGAAACTTCTCCTTCTCCTGCTGGTCAAACAGGCTGTTAAGCTCCCTTCTCAAAAGGACTACCTGCTTGAGCTGCTCGGCGACGCGGGCAATCTCCGGAAAGGCGCCCTCCCGGATAACCTGGTTGAGCTCGTAGCCGCAACGATAATTGGCAATGACCAGCGCGACGCAAAGCTCCTCGATCCGCTTGTACCTCTGCCCCCGTTCCACCTCCCTGTCCGACTGCAAAACGACAAGAAAGAGCAGGGAGACGATAAGCACGGCGACCGCCAGGGGAACCCCTGCCAGGATAAGCCCCCGGTGAAAAACCTTGAGATTCACCCCCATGGACATCTAACTAGGGTCCGCTGCTGGATTCGAGAAACGCCGCCCCAAAGGCCTTGTACCCAGCAGGCGGCGGTTTTGCGCGGGCAGGGCGCCTAACTTGACCGCGCCGCCCCAAGACGGCAGGGGCGCAGCCAGGCTGCGCCCCTGCCGGTCGGTATACGAAAGCTCGCCTGCGAGCTCCTGCTTACTCGATAATGTTCGACACCACGCCGGCGCCGACGGTGCGGCCGCCCTCGCGAATGGCGAAGCGCATCCCCTGCTCAACGGCGACCGGCTGGATCAGCTCCACTTCCATGTTGACGTTGTCGCCGGGCATGACCATCTCCACCCCCTGCGGGAGCGTGATCGAGCCGGTCACATCCGTGGTGCGGATGTAAAACTGCGGCCTGTAGCCCGGGAAGAACGGCGTGTGGCGGCCGCCCTCCTCCTTGGACAGCACGTAGACCTCGGCCTTGAACTTGGTGTGCGGCTTGATCGAGCCGGGCTTGGCGATAACCTGACCGCGCTCGATCTGTGTCTTGTCGATGCCGCGCAGGAGGATGCCGACGTTGTCCCCGGCGATGCCGGAATCAAGCGTCTTTTGATACATCTCCACGCCGGTGACGACTGTCTTGCGGGTCTCCTGCAGACCGACAATCTCCACTTCGTCGCCCACCTTCACCTGACCGCGCTCGATACGGCCCGTGGCCACCGTGCCGCGGCCGGTGATCGAGAAGACGTCTTCAACCGCCAGCAGGAACGGCTTGTCGATCTCGCGCACCGGGGTCGGGATATACTCGTCGACCGCCTTCATGAGCTCGAGTATCTTGTTCCACTGGTCCTTGTCCCCTTCCAGGGCCTTGGTGGCGGAGCCGCGAACGAACGGGATCTTGTCACCCTCGAAACCGTACTTGCTGAGCAACTCGCGCGCTTCCATCTCCACCAGGTCCAGCAGCTCGGGGTCGTCGACCATGTCGCACTTGTTGAGCCAGACGACGATGTGAGGGACGCCCACCTGACGAGCCAGCAGGATGTGCTCGCGGGTCTGCGGCATCGGTCCGTCCGAAGCCGAGATGACCAGGATCGCTCCGTCCATCTGGGCGGCGCCGGTGATCATGTTCTTGATGTAGTCGGCGTGCCCCGGGCAGTCCACGTGGCTGTAGTGGCGGGTGTCGGTCTCGTACTCGACGTGCGCCGTGTTGATCGTGATGCCTCTCGCCTTCTCTTCGGGAGCAGCGTCGATCTCGTCGTAGGCCTTGAACTTGGCCTTGCCTTGTTCGGCGAGAACCTTGGTGATTGCTGCGGTCAGCGAAGTCTTGCCGTGATCAACGTGACCGATCGTGCCGACGTTCACGTTGGGTTTTGTTCTTTCGTACTTTTGGCGGGCCATCCTCTTACCTCTCTTTGTTTATCCTTTGGTCCTGTTTTGCGGGGCTGGTTTGGAAATCCGCACCCGGCTCCAGCTGAAAGTTGTTAATTGTAAGCCGAACCGGGCGAGTTCATTACTAAAAATGGAGCCCATGACGAGAATCGAACTCGTGACCTCCCCCTTACCAAGGGGGTGCACTACCGCTGTGCTACATGGGCCTGTTCTCCTCCTCCTGTCGACTGCGCCGCACACTCTTGTCGTCTTCCGGTCTCCTGGCGGCGCCGGCGGCGCCACGGCCGAGAGCCGATTCCCTGTGGAAAATCTGGGCGGAGCTGGATTCGAACCAGCGTAGGCTTTCGCCAACGAGTTTACAGCCCGTCTCCTTTAGCCACTCGGACATCCGCCCACACAGCCGGTGATGGGATTCGAACCCGCAACCTACGGTTTACAAAACCGTTGCTCTACCGTTGAGCTACACCGGCAAGGGCGTACAGGCGCAAACAAAAATTCTACTAGTAAGCTTCAAGTGCTGTCAATTTTGCCCTGCCGGACGACTTCATAGAAGAAAATCCCGGCGGCGACGGAGGCGTTGAGCGAGTTGGTCTTGCCAAGCATGGGGATGCTGACCAGGAAGTCGCAGTGCTCGCCTACCAGGCGGCTGATGCCCTTGCCCTCGCTGCCCACCACGGTCACCAGCGGGCGCTTGAGATCGGCTTGCGTGTAGGTCTGGCTGGCGGCGGCATCGAGCCCCACCACCCAGAAGCCGTGCTCCTTGAGCGTCTCGATTGCCGACACCAGGTTGGTGACGCGCACCAGCGGCAGGTTGGCGATGGCGCCGGCGCTTGTTTTGGCCACGGTGCCGGTGACGCCCGCGGCGCGGCGCTGCGGGATGACCAGCGCGGCCACGCCCGAGGCTTCGGCCACCCGGATGATCGCCCCCAGGTTGTGCGGGTCCTCGACGCCGTCGGCGACCGCCACCACATAGCCGTCCATCGAGCGGCCGGCCGCGGCGCGCAGCGCCCGATCGCCTTCCACCTTCTCGAGGAGCCGGTCGAGGTCCCACAGCTCGGCCGGGCTCACCAGCGCCACCACGCCTTGATGGCGCTCTTCCGGGCCGACGAGCTTGTCCAGCTTTCGCCGGTCGCATGTCTGCAGGGGGATGCCGTTGCGGCGGGCCAGGTCCTGAATGCGCTTGACGCGCGGGTCCGGCCTGCCGCCTTCGGCGAGCATGATCTTGTTTACCGTCGCCGCCCCCTGCTCGAGGAAGGCCACGACCGCGTTTTTGCCGAAGATAAGCTCGCCTTGCTCCATGCGCCGTCGCCTTCTCACGCGGCCCGCCGTCGAGAGCCGGCGGGGCTGGCCGGTCATTTTACCGCTTCGTGGATTCCCCATATACAAGCGCCGGCCCGCCCTTTATGCTTTAGCCGGAAGTCTGGAGCCGCTCACGATGCTGTTCGATGTATTCTTTCTGGGCTTTCCGGTGGCGATCGCCATCTGCCTGGCCGCGCACGCGGTCCGCGAGCAGGACGTGAAGTTCTGGCGCCCGGCATTTTTCTTCACCAGCTACTGCGCCTTTTACCTGGCGGGAGGCCGCGAGGTGCTCTTATATTTGATCTGCTGCGCCATGATGGGCGGGGGCTGGATCGGCACCGAGGCGTTGGGAACTACCGCGCCCTAGCCGCCGCTGCCGCCGGGCAGCCTGGCGCTCGCGGGCGAATCAAGCCTGCCTGGCGCGGCCCTGCTTGGTGCCGTGGCGGTTCTGCTGGGCCTCGGCCAGCGTGCGCATGGGGATGTTGTGCTTCTTCAGCCAGCGGGAGATCGTGTTGGGATCGCACCACTTGTTCTCCTCCTCCCGATAAAGACGCGCGATCTCCACCGTGCTCAGCTTCTCACGGACATATCTCTGGTAAAGCCAGTCCTTGTCCTGATAAAGCGTCTTGATTCGAAGAGTCTTGCCCACGTTCCGGTCCCCGCTCTGATCTCGCCGCCCCTCAAAAGTAATTTTGAGCGCTCGATGAGAATCTGGCAAGTACGGTTCAGTATGATGTAAGGTACGCCAGGGGGCGAACATGGACACGAGCTCAAAAGCAACCGCGCGCATTCCTCAGGTGGACAGGCTGCTCAGGCACCCGCGGCTGGAGGCGGAGCTGTCCAGGGTGCGCCGGGAGGTCCTGGTCGAGCTTATCAGGCGCGAGCTCGGCAGGCTGAGGGAGCGGCTGGCGCTGGGCGAGGCCTTGCCGGAGATCGATCGGATCGCCGAGTCCGTGGCCCTGGCGGTGGAACGGCTGCTGGCGCCCGGCTTAAAGCGGCTGATAAATGCCACCGGCGTCATTTTGAATACCAACCTGGGGCGGGCGCCGCTTCCCGACATCGCCCTGGAGAATCTGCGCTGTGCCGCGCAGAGCTACTGCAACCTGGAGGTGGACCTTGTCTCCGGCAAACGCGGCGAGCGCTCGCAGAAGATCGAGGATCTGCTGCGCCTGCTGACCGGCTGCCGGTCGGCGCTCGTTGTCAACAACAACGCCGCCGCCGTGCTGCTGGCGGTCAACGCGCTGGCCCGCAATCGCCAGGTGATCGTCTCGCGCGGCGAGCTGGTGGAGATTGGCGGCAGCTTCAGGCTGCCGGAGGTGATTGTCGCCGCCGGCGGCGTGCTCACCGAGGTGGGCACCACCAACCGCACGCGGGTGGCCGACTTTCGCAAGGCGATAAGCGGGGAGACCGGGCTCCTGCTCAAGTGCCACCGCTCCAACTTCGAGATTCGCGGGTTCACCGAGGAGGCGAGCGTGGAGGAGCTGGTGGCGCTTTCGCGGGAGGCCGGGATCCCGTTTGTCGAGGACCTGGGCAGCGGGGCGCTCGTCGACCTCTCGCCGCTCGGTTTCGAGGATGAGCCGACCGTGCAATCGCAGCTGCAGGCGGGCTGCGAGCTGGTGACCTTCTCCGGCGACAAGCTGCTGGGCGGCCCGCAGGCCGGCATCGTCGTGGGCAAGGGCGAGACCGTCGAGCGCCTGAGGAAGAGCCCGCTCTACAGGGCCCTGCGCCCGGACAAGCTCACGCTGGCGGCGCTGGAGGCGGTGCTGATCGAATACCTCTCGCCGGCGCCCGAGGCCGGGATTCCCGCCCTGCGCATGGCCTTTGCCCCGGCCGGCGAGGTGCGGGCGCGGGCCGAGGCGTTCGCCCGCCTGGCCAACCGGCGCCTGCGGAAGATGCGCTGCACGGTGTCCCCCTGCCGGGCGACGGCCGGCGGCGGCTCCCTGCCCGGAAAGACGCTGGCCAGTTTCGCTGTTGCGCTCGCCTGCCCGGCAAAGCCCAACCAGCTGGCCGCCATGCTGCGCCTGGCCAGGCCGCCGGTTTTCGCCTTCGTGCAGGAGGACGAGGTCCTGCTCGATCTGCGCACGGTCGCCCCCGCCGAGGAGGCCGAGCTCCTCGAGGTGCTGTTCACAATCGATGCAACTTTATGAGACACCCGGAAGGGCGCGGGCGCGCCCTTCTGCGCCAGGACTGTTTGCCGCCGGCGCTTTTCAGTCAAGAGGGTATAATTCCTGCGGCGTCCGAACCGGCATGCCGGACAAGCCCGGACGGTTAGAGAGGGCGGCGCCGGGGTAAGCAACCAGACGGGGAATCCCTACACTACCATCAACAAAAAAGAGGCTGATATGGCAGAAGAAACGTCTCTCGAAACCAAGCTGGCGGAATTGGCGAAGCACGTGCAGGATCAGGCGCGGTTCACCAGGGCCATCACCGTCGTCTGCACGGCAGCAGTGATGGGTGTGCTGTTCTGGATGATCGTGCAGGTGTTCACGCTCATGCCTGACATGGTGATCGCGAAATACATGGCCGCGCTGCCTCAGATTGTTGTTCAGTGGCACTTTACCGAGACGGCATCGAGCAAGAGCACCAAGACGCCGGCCGCCGCACCGGCCAAAGCCAAGTAATCAGCGCTTGTTGAGCATCTGCTGGCGCCGCTGAACCTCGGCCTCGACCTCGTCGGGAGAGATGCCGTTGACCTGCATCGGGCCCGCGCATATCTCCCGCCAGGGGGCGCCGGCTAAGGCTTGGCGGACGATCACCTCGAAGACCTGGGCGCGCACGCCCCTGCCGTAAGGGCCCTCCTGGGTGCCGAACGGGGTGGTCTGGGCCGGGTTCGCGCGCGGCACCGCCTGGCTCGTCTGTTGCTGCGCTACCGGGGTCGGCGGCGCCGCCACCGCCGGTGGCACCGGCGGCGCTACCACAGGCTGGGGCGCCGGCGCAACTGACGCCACCGGCGGTGGTGACGCCTGTACCGGGGCGGGGGCAGGAGGCTGGCTCTGCGGCTGGGGCGGAACGTTCTGCGGCGCCGCGGGCTCGGCGAAATGGGGCTGCTCGGGCGTGGCGTCGAACAGCGAGGAAGGCCTGGTCGGCGGCGCCGTATCGAAGAAGCCGGCCGCTGACGGCGGCTTGCCGGGCAGGGTGGGGCTGGCGCTGGCTGCCTCCTTGGCGATGCGCACGTCGGCCATCTGCTTCTGCAGGTCCTTGACCATCTCTTCAGTCTGGCTGCGCAGCTCCTCCATCTGGTGCCTGAGCAGGCTGAGCTCCGACTCCTTCTCGGAAAGCTCCATGTCCTTGTTCTCGAGCAGAGCTTTGTACTCGTCTTCCCGCTTGTTGAGCGCCTCGGTCAGCTCGGCGTAACGCGTGTTGAACTCCTCGTAGCGCGTGTTGAGCATGTCCTGCGCCTCCTGCAGCTCCTGATCCTTGGCGGCCAGAAGCTGCTCGAACTCGTTCTCCCGCTCCTCCAGAGCCCGGCGCATCTCCTCGTTGGCCGCCCGCAGCGCCTCCAGCTCCGCCCTGGTCTCCGGATGATCGGTCATCACCCCGCCGGAAGGCGCGGCCGCGGAGGCCGCGGCGGCAGCGCTGTCCGGCGCCTGGCTGCCGGCTTGCTGGGAGGCGGGCGCCGGCGCGTGCGCGGACGGCCTGCCGCGGGCAGGCGGCTCGGCGCCCTGCACGGCCTCGTAAGCCTCGCGGAAAAGGTCGCCCGGAAGCCGCTGGGTGCCCAGGAGCTCGACAAGCCTTCTCAAAAGATCGGCCGGATGATCGCCGGGAAAGATGGCCATGTACGCGCACTTGAACGTCCAGGGATCGATGGTCCCGTTGGAGAGCTGGTCGGCCAGGTTCATCACCAGGTTGTCCGGCGAGTACTTTTCGTCGACGGCGGCCCGAGCCTCCATGGCCGCCACCAGCTGGTCGATGGCCGGAACAAGCTCTCCGACGGCCTTCATCGGCTCGAGGGCGGCGGATAAGGATTCGGTCAGGCTGTTCAGGTTGAGCCCGATCTCGAAGAGCGTCTCGTTCTTCAAGGTGTCGGACAGGCTCTTCAGCACGTCCGTCTGTTCGCCCGATATCTTCTGCAGGGCGGCCAGGTTTAGCGCACAGGCGTTCATCGCCTGGTCGATGTTGTTGAGCAGATCTAGAATCGCCGGTGGAACAGCGGCGGCCTGCAACGGCGTCGCCGGCGAGGGAACAACGGCCGGGGCGGTTCCGGGCCCGGAGACCGGCGCGGGCATGCCCCCGTGGAGCAGGGCCGCCGTGGGCTCGTCGGGCACCGAGCCGCGGCTCGGGAATGGTGCCGGCGGCGACGGGTCCGATCCCGCCTCCGGCTCAGGCTCGTCGCCCGAATGATGGGGCAAGGCAGAGGCGGCGGCGCCGAACGCTTCCTCGGGAACAGCCGCTTTGGCCAGGGATCCCCGCAAGCGAGCGCGCCGGGCCGCCAGAGACGTAGCCTCCTCTCCTGGCGGTTTGCCGGGCTGTACGTCGTCGTACGATCCCATATGCCTGCCCTTTTCCTCCCGACCCATGCGGTTTTCCATTTCTAGTTCTATCAGAACCTTTCCCGAAAACCGGCGGTGCTAACCGCCGGGCACTCAAACCAGCACCTCACGGGGCCGCGTCCATCCTCGTGAGAGCCTTAGAAATAGTGAATCTCAGGGTTAAAATAGCTGCCGAGCACCCCCAAAATACGGTTCCGTTTGTACCAATAGTATAAACCCAAATGCCTCACCGGCACTACACGATTTTATGCTTGACAATCACCGGCCCCGACTGTACGATGCTGTATGTCCTTTTCATATAAAGGATGCACCTTACCAGTAGACCATGCTCTACGGATCGCCTGCCCGGTCGGCCGGCGGGCGCCAAAAGTTCCCGGGATCAAGCATTTAACGCTATCATCGAGTCAGGAGGGCGCGTGCGGGATCCGGTCCCGTCGCTAGAGAGGGAGCGCCGCTAGTTTGGAAATTCTTCTTTGTCAGGCTTGTGGATCTATTCTGCGGGGCAAAAGCAAATACTGCACCGGCTGCGGCACCTTTGTCTCCCGCCACTCGCCGACCTCGCTGTACCCGGCGCGCCCGGCCGGGCCGATGGTCGTCACCGCCACACCCGACCCGCTGGCCGTCGAGAAGACGCTGAGCAAGCGGGCGGTCGAGCAGTTCGTGGCCGCCCACGGCGGCAACGGCGGCAACGGCGGCAAGACGCCATCCCCGGGGGCGGAATTCACCCGCGAGCGCCCCGCCGCTCCCGAGGCGCCGCCGGCCGTCGCCCCGGCTCCAGCACCGGGACCTACGTCCATCCTGGGCAACGTACTCAAAGGCGTCTCTCGCCCCGGCGCCCTCTTCGGGAGACCAGCGGTCGCGCCATCGTCCCTGGTTTCCTTCGACGGCGCGCCCCCCGCTGCGCAACCACCGCAGCCCGAGCTCACTTCCGCCCAGCCGCCCCAGCCCGAGCCAGCCGCACCCGGCCCGGCGCCCTACGATGCGATCGCCGCGATCCAGGCTGCCAGGGCGGCGCAAGCCGCGGCAGGCGGCGCGGGCATCCCGCCCGCATCCCCGGCGTCGCCCGCCTCTGACCCGTCAGCAACATCCACCGGGGGCGCCGGCGTCCCGCCCGCGTTCCCGGGGTCGCCGGCCTACGACCCGTCAGCAACATCCACCGGGGGCGCCGGCGTCCCGCCCGCGTTCCCGGGGTCGCCGGCCTACGACCCGTCACAAGCACCCCCCGGGGGCGCCGGCGTCCCGCCCGCGTTCCCGGCGTCGCCGGCCTATGACCCGTCAGCAACATCCACCGGGGGCGCCGGCGTCCCGCCCGCGTTCCCGGCGTCGCCGGCCTATGACCCGTCAGCAACATCCACCGGGGGCGCCGGCGTCCCGCCCGCATTTCCGGCGTCGCCGGCCTACGACCCGTCACAAGCACCCCCCGGGGGCGCCGGCGTCCCGCCCGCGTTCCCGGCGTCGCCGGCCTATGACCCGTCAGCAACATCCACCGGGGGCGCCGGCGTCCCGCCCGCTTTCGCTGGCGCCCAGTCCTCGCCGCAGGCACCGGCCCCGTTAGCTGCCGCGGCAAGCCCTGAGACCTCCTCAACACCAGCTTTCTCCTTCGTGCCCGGGCGCGGCCCAATGTTCGGCGGCCGCCCCTCGGCCTCCTTCCTGAACCGCGGCGGGTCGTTCCTCGGCGTTCCGGCAGGCTCGCCGGAGCCGGCGGCTCCACCTGCCGAGGGAAGTCTGCCGCCGCCGGATCCGGCGGCCGCGCCAAGCGCGCCCTCCGCAGGCATGCCGACAGTGCCGATCGCTCCCTCCTTCACGCCGCCTGCCGCAGCCCCTGGGCCCGACCCGGCCGCAGCCGTCCCGCCGGCCGGCACGCCACCGGCAACCGACTTTTTCTCGCCGCGGTCTGCCGGGCCCCTGCCGGGAACGGTGCAGCCGGGCAGCGACCCGCTCTCCTTCGATTTCTTCAGCATGCCTGTCACCAACCCGTTCCCGCCCAGCGTAGGACCGCAGGCAGCAAGCAGCGCGCCGGCGGCCGGCACCGATCAGCCGCAAGCGCCGTCGGCGGCACCGGAGCAGAGCTTTTTCGATGCCGCCCCACAAGCCCAGCCCGTGGCAAATCTGGCTTCGGCGGGCAGCGGGGACTTCTTCTCACAGCCTGCCTCGCTCGCTCAGGCGCAGGCGATCGCCGGCGCCCAGGCCGATCAGGATTTCGCGTCCCCGGCGGGCTTGGCGCCCGGCGGCCCGGAAAGCACTGCCACCGCCGGCGGCTCCACCCCTTCCGGGCCCGGCAATGACTTTTTCGGCGGCGGTCCCCAACCCGAGGCTCAGGCGTCGGGCTCGCCCTATTCGCCACCTGCAACCGCCGATGGTGCCGCATCGGCGTTCGAGGCTGGCGGCCGGCCCGCTGTGCCGCTGGACGATCAGGGCTTCCCGGACGAGTCGATCTTTCGCGGCAAAGGTCGCGAAGCGGAGCGTGAGCAGGCAGCCGGCACGGGAGTCTCGACCGCGGAGAAGGATAGCGATCGCCCGTCGCTGCGGGAGAGCACGGACAAAGGCAAGGAAAGACCGCCGGCGCCGGCCGGCCCGATGGGGTTCCTCCTGAGCCTGTTTACCGACATGGACGGGCAGGTGGACCTGCTCGGCAAAGCCTGGCCGAAAAAACAGGTGCTGGTCGCTCTTGTGGTGATGGGCTTCATCGGGTTCCAGATTATTGCCGGCATCTTCGGCGCGCTGACAAAGGCGGTTTCCGGCAGCGTCTCCCAGATCCAGCGGCAGGGAATAATGCAGAGCGCGTCGAACTACCCCTCTCTGGCCGGGACCTGGGAGCTTGCCTATCAGGGCGCCGGCGAGACCAATCCGCATCCCGGGCAGCTGGTGCTCCAGCAGCAGGGCAACCAGCTCTTCGGCGAAGGCCGCGACGAGGCGTACTTCCAGCTGCGCGGCACCTTCAATCCGCCGCAGGTGCTCTTCAGCAAGATGTATGTGGTCGACGGTAAGCCGGCGCCCAACATCAAGGACATCAAATGGGCCGGGAAGGTGCAGTTCGGACAGGGTCAATCGCCCTACATGAGCGGCGTGTTTGTCGCCTACATAAAGAAGGGCATCTTCTACAACGCGCACTTCGAGGAGGTGCGCGGCCGCTGGGAAGCCCAGATGACCCAGCCGGCGCCCGCCGCCGGCGGGATGATGCCGACACAGCCGATGCCGATGCCGGCGCCCGGCTCTGCCGGCGGACAGCCGGCGGTGGAGCAGCCCACCAGCGATACGCACTCGATGAGCGACCTTTTCACCAAGATCGCCATCGGCTTCCTCATCTTCGGGCTTATTCTAATCGTGGCATCGTTCAAGCTCTTCGGCCCGGCCGGCATGATCAACATCTGGGCGAAGAAGGGCTACATCCCCTCCCAGTTCCGCTCGCACCACAACAAGATGCTCAAGGAGCTGGGCAAGCCGCCCAGGCCGGGCGGGCTGCCGCTGGGCGCGCGCGAGGACTGGAACATCTTGAAGCTCGGGCAACCGAAGGAGCTGGCTCTCCCCCCGGATCTGCGCGACCAGAACCCGCACATGCTCCTTATAGGCGCGGGCGCCAAGGGCAAAACACGCCTGATCGCCAGCATGGTCGCCCACGACATCGTCAGCGCCGACCGGGCGGTGGTCGTGATCGACTCCGACGGGCACCTGGTGGATCTGATCCTGCGCTGGGTTGGCTCCCATCACAAAGCCAGGGAGCTGGCCAGGCGGATTCTCGTCATCGACCCGACCAAGAAGGACGGAGGCGCCGCCTTCAACCCGCTGGAGGCGCCGGAAGACGATGATTATCAATCGGCGGCGTCATCAATCGTCTACGGCTTCAAGGCCATCTACACCGAGCCGCCAGGCTCGCAGAGCCAGTGGAACCAGCAGACCGCCAACATCCTCCGCAACGCGGCCCTTTTGCTCATGGCCAACAACAAGACCTTGACCGACCTGCCCAGGCTGCTCGGCGACAACGACTTCCGCGACGAGCTGCTGGAGAGGATCGAGAAGCGCAAGAACGAGCGGGTCGAGTTCATCACCCTCCTCGACCAGTGGAGCCAGTACAAGCGCCTCGCCCGAACGGACCAGTGGATCAACTGGGTGGAGCCGATTCTGAACCGGGTGACGCCGATGTTGGGCGACCCGAGGATCCGTCCCATCCTCACCAGCCCCAGAGGCGATCTCAGCTTGCGGAAGATAATTACCGACCAGAAGGTGCTTCTGGTGAAGATTCCCCACGGGCAGCTCGACCAGAACGCCAACCTGCTGGGCAGCCTGCTTATCACCGGGCTCAAGCAGGCGTCGCTCTCCATCGCCACCAGCACCACCCGCCGGCACTTCACCGCGCTCTATCTCGACGAGTTCGACAACTTCATTGAAAAGGAGACCTTCGACGCCATCACCTCGGAGACGCGCAAGTTCCAGATCGGCTTCGTCTCGGCGGTCAAGACCTTGCAGCACCTGCCCGAGGACTTCCGCAACCAGCTCATCATCAACGTCGGCACCGTATGCGCCTTCTCGCTGGCCAAAAAGGACGCCGACCTCCTGGGCCCGCAGATGTTCCGGGTGGACGGGCGGAAGATCAAGCACCAGACAATCACCAACTTCTTCAACAAGGTCAACACCTCGCCGCAGTTCGAGCTCATCTCCGACGAGGAGAAGCTCAACATCGACCGCCTCGTCGGTCAGGAGGAGCGCACATATTTCTGCTACCGGGTCGGCACCGTTGCCGGTGTCTTCCACATGAAGGCGCACGAGTTCAAGGACGTCCCCGACAGGTCCGTCAACTGGGAGCTGGTGGACGGAATATACGCGAATAAGATGGATAAGGAGCCGGCCGCGGCGGGGGCCCGGTGATGCGTCTCCGGGAACCCGCCGAGCCACTAGATAAAGCGGCTATAATGATGCTGTAGTCGCGCGGCTGCTCTGGTTGGGACTGATTGGGTAGATGGTTCAAGAAGCTACGGGCCGGAACATCTGGGAAGAGAGAATCGCCGACTTACGCCGGTACGATCTCGACGCGCTGGAGACCGACGGCGTAAACGCCATGGACATTATCAGCTGGCCGGTGCCGGAGCTGACCTTTGTCCGCATCGACGGCATCCTGCGCTCCTGGGACATCGAGCGGGAGAAGCAGCAGCAGCAGCAGCAGTCCCAGCCGCCCCAGGATCCCAACGCCCTTCCCAAGCGCATGTATCTGATGGAGGATGCGCTGACCGGCCTGCACAGCCAGAAGGCGAACCTGGCGTTCCTTACCATCGGTCAGAGAACCGGCGTCAATTACTACATGGGAATTTCGCTGCCCGGCCTGTCCGATAGCGGCAACGGCGGCTCCGAGTCGAGCACGGTAGCCTACGAGACGGTGAGATCGATCCTGCACAGCGTCTACAACGGGGTGGAGATTTACAAGGACTCGTTCACTGGCGACGCGGTCAAGGCGATGGTCTCGCCGCTGACGAATTATACCGGCATCGTCACCGGCATCCCGTCTCTCAAGTCCACGGCCGGGGACACGATGGAGTCCGAGCAGGTCGAGCGCCTGGCCAGCGGGCTGCAGGGCCATGAGTTCGGCATCCTGGTGCTGGCTGTGCCCATTCCGGGCAAGTTCGTCTCCCAGGAAGAGTTCGCGGTGGTCGACCAGATCCAGCGCGCCCAGGAAAACGAGGACCCGGAGAAAAAGAAGCGGATCAAGTACTACCTCGAGCTGCAGGACGCGTACCTGAAGCACCTCCAGCTCGGCACCGCCATCGGCAGCTGGCAGGTGAACGTGTACTTTTTCGCGCCGGACCGCTCCGTTTTCGTCCGCCTGCAGTCCCTCATCCGCGCCACCTACACCGACGAGACCAGCCGGCCGACGCCGTTGCGCACGCACGAAATTCGCGGGCTGAAGCCTCATATCGAGCAGTTCGGTCTCCTGCGCAATCAGCGCACCGAACAAAATTACCAGTCGCTCTTGAGCTACCGCTTTCTGACGCCGCTTAACTCCCGCATGCTCTCCGCCTTCGTGCACCTGCCCAAGCACGAGATGCCCGGCTTCCGCATAAGGAGATCGGCCGAGTTCAGCCTGGCCGAGACGCCTCCGAAGAATCCCGAGCGCACGATAGCGATAGGCAATATCCTCGATCGCGGCGTCGACACCGGCAATCTCTATCGCGTCGATGTCGACGCGCTTCAGAAGCACACCATCGTATGTGGTGTCACCGGCGGCGGTAAGACGAACACCTGCTTCTACCTGCTCAACCAGCTCTGGAAGTACAAGATCCCCTTTATGGTCTGCGAGCCGGCAAAGTCTGAATACCGGCACATGATGCTGATGTCGGAGACCTTCAAGGGCGTCGGTCAGGCTTTTTCGCTGGGGGACGAGACGGTCTCTCCCTTCAGGCTCAACCCGTTCGAGATCATGAAAGGCGTCAAGGTCCAGACACACCTGGACGCCTTGAAGTCGGTGTTCAACGCCTCCTTCGAAATGTACGCGCCGATGCCGCAGGTGCTGGAGAAGGCGCTCAACGCCATCTACAACGTGCGGGGCTGGGACCTTGTGCAGAACCGCAACCGGCGCCTGCCGCCGGGGGTCAACCCCGGGGATCCGGACTGCCCGCCGGAAATTTATCCGACCATGAAGGACCTCTTCGAGGTCATCGACCCGATCGTCGAGTCGTTCGGATATTCGGAGAGGATCGGACCCGACGTGCAGGCGGCTCTCAAGGCCCGCATCGGATCGCTGCTCATCGGCGGCAAAGGGCAGATGCTCAACACCAGGCGCTCGATCCCGCCTGAGATATTGTTTGGCCGCCCCACAGTGGTCGAGCTCAAGATGGTTTCGGAGGACAGCGAGAAATCATTCCTCATGGGCATGCTTCTCGTCTTCCTCTACGAATACAGGGAAGCATTGGGTCCGCACGACAACCTGCAGCACGTCATGTTGGTGGAAGAGGCCCACCGCCTGCTGAAGAACGTCCCCACGCAGCAAAGCTCGGAGTCAGCCAACCCTGCCGGCAAGGCGGTTGAATTCTTCACCAACATGCTTGCTGAAATTCGTTCTTACGGGCAGGGGTTCATCATCGCCGATCAAATCCCCAACAAGCTCGCGCCCGAGGCTCTGAAGAATACGAACCTCAAGGTCATGCACCGCATCGTCGCCACCGACGACCGTGACTCCATGGGCGGTGCCATGAACCTTGACGACATCCAGAAACGGCACGTCACGGCGCTGGGGCAGGGGCGCGCCGTCGTCTACGCCGAGCGGATGGAGCAGCCCTATCACCTGGCGATCATGTACGACAAAACTGCCGCCGTGCCGCCGCCGGAAACCCCGGAGGAGTCGGACAACGTCGTGCGCGAAGCCATGAAGGGGCTCAATATCGTTCAGACCTTCGATCGCCACCTCGGCTGCAAGTTCTGCCTGCACCGCTGCGACTCGGCGATCCTCGACACCGCTGTTCCGGTCGCTGACGACCCGCTCTTCCGCCAGGTCTACAACCGCTATATCCTCTCGACCGTAAAGGATCTCACCCAGCTCGTGCACTTCCGCGCCCAGATCATCCACGAGATCCAGCGAATCATCGGCGGCCGCGCGCGCTCCGGCAACCTCACCGGCATTACCTGGTGCGCGCTCACCCAGGCCACCGAGCGTTACTTCGAGCGCAAGGGCGAGGAGAACTACTGGTTCTTCGACCAGGTGCGCGAGCAGCACCTGCGCTGGCTCAACCTGCTGCGCCCCGCCTTCCAGCCCACCGAGGTCAACCGGCGCCTGGACATCCAGATCCTCAGGCAGTGGCGCGACGACTTCGTGGAGCTGCACCGCCGCGACCAGGGTCCGCTGCCCACCTGCGGGCCGTGCACCTCGAAGTGCCTCTACCGCTTCGAGGTCTCCGAGACCGTGCGCGATCCCAAGATCAAATTCGACTTCAACTCGTCGATCAACCGCAAGGACACCCCCGCCTCCGATTCCGCCGCCTGGTTCTGCCGCCTGCTCACCGAGCGCCTCATCGGTCAGGCCGACGTGGACCTCTCCTACTGCCTGGCCGTGCACCTGATCAAGGACCAGCAGCTCTCCACGGACGCGCAGCTCGTGCTGCTGCACAAGGTCAGGCAGGCGCTGGAGAATTTCGACCGCGAAGGCGAAGCCGGAGGCTCCGGAGGGACGTAGGATGGCGGCAGACGAGGAGAAGGAGCCGAATCCGCCTGCCCCCCCGTCGCTGGTCGACGAGCTTGGCGTCCAGGACCTGCGGGCGCTCATCTTCGGCAGGCGCGGCCGCCTTTTTTCCGCCGCCGGCCGCCAGTCGCCGGTGGCCGAGTTCGCCGAGGAGTACGTCATCCTCCACCCCCCGCAAAAGCCCTTCGAGGAGTCCGGCGCCACGGAGGACATCGTCATCCACGTGGACGAGCGGGGCGTCCTTCTAAACGAGATTGGCCAGCCAAGAAAGATCGCCGGCGCCCGCTTCCGGGGCCACGAGCTGTGGTGCCTGGGCGAGCGCCTGGAAGGCACGCTCAAGCACCTCGTCGGCTGGTTCGACGAACAAGGCAAGGTGCACAGGCTCTATATGGAAGAACAACCGATCACCAGCGATCAGGCTTACCGCCTGCGCAACAGGACCCACGACGGCGAGCTTACCGCCTTCCCGGAGATCACCACCGACGAGTGAGCGCCGGGCCGGGTGGCGGAATCCCGTCAGCGCTGCGCGGTCACATAAGTCCGGCTTGCGGCCATGCGCCGGTAGGTGCCCGAGAAACGTCTGGTCGTCTGGATGATCGCCGCATCCTTCATGATCTCCTTGATGATGCGCGCATCGCGCGCGTTATTCGATTGCTTCATTTGCACGAGCGGTCTCAGCCCGTTGAGCGCAGACACGAGCGAGAACTCGGAGGAGAACTGGCGCGTGCCGTGACCGCAATCCTTCACATGCAGGTTGCGATGCCCGACGGCCGCCAGCGGATTCACCTGCTCGTAGCTGGTGATGCCCTGCCGCGCGGTGAGAACGTGATGTCCTGGCGCCAGGCATACCGTGTGACCCTGCGTGGAGAGTGTCACGTCGCCGGCGTGCGAATCGTGGAGATCGTAGATGGCCACGCCGTTGTGGAGGGCAACGACCAGCACGACCGCTCCGGCCCCGATGGTTATGCGTCCGAAACTACTTTCAACCGCAAGCGCTCTCTCCGGCGTGAACAGTATGCTGCCCTTCCTTAGCTCTACGGTGGCGCCGTTGACCCCGAGTCCAGCTTCGACGCCGCAGGCGTGGAGCCTGGCGAGCATATTGCTCGTGCGGGCATCCTTCGAGGCGAAAGCGCCGGGCACCACGGGCGAGGTCAGCATCGCAACCCTGGGGGCTGCCGCTCCCTCAAGACGCGCCGCGGTTGGGACCACGTAGGAGATTGGCTGTAGATCGCCTTGGGTCCAGGCATGCCTCGCCCCTGCGGCGGGAACCGCGCCGCAGGAGGGAGCGTCACCCGCCACATTCTCAACCGGCAGCTTGGCGTCGCGCGGGGCGATCTCGTCGTTCGTGCGGAAGCTCAGGCCGTCGAAGAGGATGATGTTCTCGGGATCAAATTCTTCCGGCGCCGGCGCGTCAAGCTGCCCCACCCTGGGGGCGCGGGCATCCTGCGCGCGCTCCAGCGGGCTCGAAGCAGGCGGGACGCCCGCGCCCGCGGGAGCCGCTGCTGTACCGGGAGCTGCCGCGCTGCCCGAGAAGGAGGCTGCGTTGATGTCGGCGCCATTCACTACCGGAGAACCTGGCAGGGACAGCGCCGGTTCATAATTCGAGGCGCCGGCCGGATTGAAGGTTTCGTGGAACGTCGGGACATACGGCATCTTCAAAGCCGCGCCACTGCCCGCGCCTGTCTGGCTCACCGCATTGTTCACCGTCGGCGCAAGCAGTCCAGCTCCCCCAACCGGCGGGTCGGCAGTCAACGTGGTGCCGTTGCCAAATGAAATTGTGCTGGACGTGCCAACCGGCGAAATGAGCAATATGTTGCTGCCGTGAGCGTTCAACAGGGCATCTGGTGAGCTTGCCGGTCCCTGAATGGCGGCTGCGGGTGTCGTGCTGCCCAGGAACGCGTTGCCGTGTCCCGTGGCGCTTACGGTAATCGTGCTCGTGCCGCCATATGGAGTAATGCTTGCCGGCTGCAGCGGTCCGACAGCCACGGTGATTGTCCCGGCGGTGGGCTGCCCGCTCAGCACCTTCGTATTCAAGGTAGCGTTGTTGGCGAATGTTATCGCGCCGTTAGCAGCGTTGCTGCTCTGGAGCAGCATGCTGCCCCCGAACACGTTCAGGTTGGCATTAATCCGCATCGCATTTAAGCTGTTCTTGAGCGTCAGCGTGTTGCTGGTTGCCGTGCTGCCGCTCTGGCTCACGGTTATGTTGCCGCCAACCACCAGCTTTCCGGCTGCGGCAACCGTGAAGGCACCGCCGCTGGTCGACGCGTTTACCGTGAGCTGCCCGCTTCCGGTGTCGTTCAGGTTGACCGTTCCCTTGCCTGCGGTGCTTGTGACAGCGGTTACGGTGCCACCACCGACGCCAGTGTTAATCGTAACGGGCACACCGGTTCCGATGTTTCCGGTTCCGCTCGCCAGGCTCAAGGTCGGGGCGGCGATGGAGCCACCGCTGGTGGTTATGCTTCCGCTGCCGGTAGCCGACAGGGTCGCCGCCGAGCCGGCAACGAGCTTGCCGTTGACTGCTATGCCAGCGCCGGGACCTGACGTCAATTCGATCGTGCCTGCCGTCAATCCCGCTGTACCAACCGTAACGGTTCCAAGCGTGGCGGCGGTGTCGGTCAGGCTGATCGTACCTGCAGTGCTGCCGGTTACCGTGGCTGCTATTGAGTTCTGCACGGTTGCTGTGCCGGTGCTGCTCGACCCGCCATTGAAGATCAAATTGGCCGCATGGGTCGTGAGGGTGGCAGCGCCGGTTCCGTATGTCACGGCGACCGTGCCGGCGGTGACGATGTCGGCAGGGGCGCCGTTGATGCTGCCGGCAACGGTGCTAAAGTTGACGGTCCCTCCGGTCACGGTCACCGGGTTGCTTAGAGTTATGCCGCCGGCAGCATTCACGCTTACCGTCGCCGCGCCGCCGGAGACCGGGCCAAGCGTCGCGGTTGAGCCTGTAGCTATGGTCAGGGACTTAGCGCCGAGCGTAATCGCATTGCCTCCGGCGCTGTAGCTGCCACCATTAGTGAATGAGAGGTTATAAGATCCGATCAGGTTGGAGCCGGACCCCGACACGTTAAGCGGGCTGGCTACGGTGAGGCCGCCCATGTCGTCGGGCGATCCCACGGTGAGCGTGCCTGCGCTTATCTGTTGCAGCATGGTGGTCGAAAGCGGGAAGGTGCCGGTAGATCCTCCAACGACAATGGTGCCGCTGCCGGTGTCGGTTGTATATAGATTTACGGCATGAGCCCCGGCGTTGAGGACTTTGCCCGCGCCGGCGAGGAACGAGACCGAAGTTGCCCCGATAGATATCGACCCAGCGGCAGTGGCAAGCGTGGCGCCGGACGCGAACGTTACCGCGTTGTTGCTGCTCATGTTGAAACCTGCGGCTCCGCCGGCTGACGAGGCGCCGGCGAAGGTGACGGCAGCCGGGCTATCCAGAAATGCGGCACCGGTCGTATTTGCTGTCAGCAAAGAGCCGCTCAGCGTAAGGTTTGTGGTGGGGTCACCCAGCCCGCCCGTGCCGCCCTTGAGCGTTACCTGGTGCCCGGTGATGCTGACCGTGCCGGTGACGGCGGTTTGAGCGATGAGCCCGGTGGACCCGCTGGTGAGGGCCACAGTACCGTTGGTCGAGGTAACGCCGGCGGCGCCGATGTTCATGCTGGCGGCACTGGTCACGAAGATGCCGGCGCCGGCGGAGCTCGTGGAACCAGTCAAGGTCACCGGTTGATTTGCGGGCGCGCCCGGGGCATTGGCGATGCCCATGTTGATAAGAGCCGACCCCACATTAGACGTGGACGCTCCCCCAAGCGACACCGCAAGACCGAACAATGTGGTGCCCGCCGCCGACTGCGTAATCGCCCCACCCGAGGTTGAAAGCGAGATAGTGCCGCCCGGCGTCGTGATCTTCGAGCCCGCAGCCATGTTGATGCTCGTGGCGGAAGCGGTCAGATCGGCGGCTGAAGATGAGCCGATGAAGTTGACCGTTTCCGTTGTGGTGGGCGCGATGCTGTTGGCGCCCGCGATGAACGCGTCACCGCCGGCGCCGGCGGTGAGGCTCACGGCCTCGGTCGAGCCGACCGGGCTCTTGGAACCCGCCAGGGTTATCTCGTGACCTGCCGCGCCGATGTTGGCGCCAGCACCGGAGCCGGATTTGAGCACAATTGCCGGGCTGAACAGTGTCGTGGTTCCGCCGGCGTCCACCTGCGTAATCGTGGCTCCGGCTCCGTTGGCCGTCAATGACAGTGACTTGCCCGCGGCAACCGTCGCCCCGGTGCCCAGCGTGATGTTGCCTGCGTCGGTCAAGCTGAACTGGCCGCCGGCACCGTTGCTGGGCCCCATAAGCTCGACGTTGCCGGTGTTGCTGACGAACACGTTGCCTGCTCCTCCCGTGCCGGCGATAAGCGTACCGGTGGTGGCGGTTTTCACCGGGGTTGTCGCAGCAGCGCCGATGTTGCCGGTGGCCCCGGCCGCAGTTCCCAGGATGATGTTGGCGCCGCTGATGATTCCTGTGCCGGTCGTGCTCAACGCCCCCGACCCGCCCGGCGACACCTGCACCGTTCCCGAGGCGCTGCTGACGCTCGAGCCGTTCCCTATAGTGATGCTGCCGTTGCTGGTCGTCTCCAGCGCTATGCCGCCGGTGCCGGTTGCGGTCGACGTGATATTCCCGGCGGCGGTGGTGATATTGCCGCTGGCCTGCAGAGCAAGTCCGACTGTGCCGCCGACGGAGGAGGGATTGAGCGTCACCGCGCCGGTGTTGCTGATGATTGCTTCTCCGGCCGAGTTGACGGTGAGGAACGACGCCCTGGTCAACAGCGGGGTCGGTCCGGAATTTTCCACCGCTCCCCCTTTCGTTGTCAGGCTAACGTTGCTTCCGGTCACCAGTCCTGCCCCGGAGATGCCATCCGTGGAGCTGGTGCTGTTATTGGTGATGCTGACGGTCGCGCCCGTGCCGCCGACGCCGCTGGCCAGCGAGACGCCGCCAGAGGCGGTGGAGAGGTTGACTTTAGCGCCTGATGTAACGGTTATGGCTCCATCGGTGGTCAGCCCGTCTGCCGCGCTGATGTTGATGGTGGCGGCGCCACCGGTGATGGCGCCGGTATCCACGGTGCCGGTGCTCCCGCCCTGCGTCACCGTCAGCGTCCTGGTTCCCAGCGATATGGTCTGCTGGTTTGCTATGTTGCCACTATTTTGCAGGGTCAAATTGTAGGCGGTCGAGAGGTTGAGGGAGCTGGTCACGGTCAAGCCGCCCGTGTCAGCCGTCGTCCCGATGAACAGCGTCGCCGCCTTTATGTTGCTCAAGGTGGCAGGTGAAACGTTGAACCCGCTGCCCGAGCTGCCAATCGTGATCGCAGCACTGCTGCTGTTCGGATTCAGGGTCACTGTGCCCGCCGAGCCGTTGACGATGCCTGCGACTGTAACCCCTGCGGCCGTGAGCGAAATAGCGCTCTTTGACGCCGCGGTGGCGTTGAGGGTCGATCCCGCCCCCACCACGATGCCGGTCCCGGAAGACAGCGTGCTGCTCAGGTTGATGATCGGCGCCGAAATCATTCCCGATGTCGTGATCTGGTTGGCCGAGACGAGATTGAGCTGGGAACCGGCGACTGCGGCGGAGCCAACGGTGCTGGCGGCGAGCGTGACCGCCGGCTGGTTATTTATGAAGGCAACGCCTGTGGTGTGCAGGGACAGCGTCCCGGCGCTGGTGGAAATTGCGTTGCCGAGGTTGCTGCCGATGCTTCCGCTGCCGCTGCTCATGGTCAGGGCAGTTGCCTGGATGAGCCCGTCGGTCTGGCTGATGGACCCCGTGCCGGTTGCGGTCAGAACGACCGGCCCGGCGCCGGTGCCAACGCTGAACGCCAGGGCGATTGAATTATTGGTTCCCGTCCCTATCAAGCTGACGCCGGGGGCGGTAATGGCGCCGTTGACGTCGATGGTGCTGTTGGCTTTGAGCTGGAATACCCCGGCGGTCCCGGCCCCGGCGCTGGAAGCGGCCAGGCTGACGGGCGCGGGAGCCGTCCCGGGATTCGTGTTGGTGATGAATACGCTGCCGGTGGTGCTGGCTGAAAGCGTGCCCGCAGCGGTCGCCACGCTGGCCGTCGTAGTTCCTATGCTGCCGCTCGTGCTCTTCAGGTTGATTGTGCCGCCGGTTATCGTGCCGGCTGTGCGGGTTATCGTGCCTGCACCGTCGGCTGTTATGTCGACCGTGTTGCCCGTGCCGGTGCCCGTTATGGCCGAGCCCAGAACGATCCCGGCTCCACTGCCGGCGGCTCCCTGCACGGTTATTTGATTTCCGGAGACGGTCCCGGAGGTGGTGATCGTCCCGGTCGACGTCACCTGCAATACACCGGTTGCGCTGTTCACCGTCGACGCGCCCAGGTTGAGCGCGCCGGTGTTGCTGACAAATGCGTTGGCCGCCGTGGCTATGGTCACCTTCACCAGACCGCTGGTAGCGACAGCAGCGTTAGCTGCCGAGCCGCCGATGTCGCCGCTGCCGCTCTTCAAATTGACGGTTCCCGCAGACGCCGGAGTTCCCGCGGATATAACCCCGCCGGTTGCCTCGGTGATAGTTCCCGTGCCGTCGGCGCTCAGGTTGACGGCCGCACCTGTGCCGCTTCCCGAAATCGCCGAGCCGAGCACGATTCCGGCGCCGCTGCCGGTGGCTCCCGCCAGAGTAATCGTGTGCCCGGAGACGGCTCCCGCGGTCGTGATGGTTCCGGTGGACGTGAGCGCGAGCGCTCCGGCGCTGCTGCCAACCGTCGAGGCCCCCAGCGACACCGTGCCCGTGTTGCTCACGAAGGCGCTGCCCCCGGTAGCCACGGTAAGCGTTGTGACGCCTGTGGTGGCGACCGCCCCGCCTTTCACCGAGCTCCCGATGCTGCCCGTGCCGCTCGACAGATTGACGGTGGCGCCTGACACGCTGCCGCCTGATCCTTCTGTAATGGCGCCGGCGCCGTCGGCGTGCAGCGCAACCTGATTGCCCGTGCCGGTGCTGGCGACGCTGGACTTGAGCGAAATCCCTGCGTTGCTCTTGGCCGCGCCTTGCAGAACGATCTGGTTAGCTGAAACAGCGCCGGTCGTGGTGATTGCTCCCGTGGACGTCAACTGCAGCACCGCGCCCGACGTCGAGCCGGCGGTGGAGGCGCCGAGTCCGATCGTTCCCGTGTTGCTGACGAACGCGCTGCCGCCGGTGCTGATCGTAAGCGTCGTCACGCCGGTCGTGGCGATGCCCTGTCCGCTTCCGGAGCCGCCTATGGCGCCTGTGCCGCCATTGAGGTTGACGATTGCGCCGGATACGCTTCCGCCCGCGGCCTGCGTGATGTCCCCGGTGCTGTCGGCTTGCAGTGTCACCGAATTTGCCGGGCCAGAGCTCTTTACGGCGGAGCCCAGCGTGACACCGGCGTGGCTCCCTGCGCTCCCTTCCAGAACGATCGTGTCGCCCGAGATGGCTCCTGTCGTGGTGAGTGTCCCCGTGGATTCGACCTGCAGCTCCTGCCCGCTTGCCGTGACACCTACTTTGGATGCGCCCAGGTGCATGATGCCGGTATTGCTGATGAACGCGCTGGCCGGCGTGCTGACTGTCGTCGTGATCAATCCCGAAGATCCGGTGGTGGCAATTGGAGCCGACCCGCTCCCGATCCCGCCAGTGCCGGCGGCCAGGGCAAGACTGGCAGCGTCAATGGTGGCACCGGATGCCGGGTCGGTGATGGACCCGGTTCCTTTTGCCGCCAGCGAGACCAGCCCGTTTCCATTTCCTGCATTTCCATCGAGGATAATGCTGAAGTTGGCGGTCGTGCTCGAACCCTGAATCGCGACCCCGGCAGCATTTATAGCCTGAGCGACCGTGACGTTGCCGCCATTGTTGATAAGCGTCAGCTGATTGGCAGTCGAGGCGTTGATGCTCAAGGCTCCGGTGTTGGCTATAAAGGCGTTGCCCGTGGTGGCAGTGGACAGGACGCTGGCGACGGTGGCGAGAGCGGCCGTGCCGCTGCCGATGCCGGCAGTGCCCGCACCGAGATTGACCGTGTTGCCTGCGATTACGCCGCCGCCGTTGACGATCTGCCCGCTGGCCGTGATGTTGACCGTATCACCGGGGGCCGTTCCGCCAGTTATCTTGCTGCCGACCGCGATATTGCCTGGGTCAGTGCCATTGGCGGTGGCGGCCAGCGTCAAGGCGCGCGGCGCCGTCAGCAACCCTCCGGAAGCCAGCGAGACGCTGCCGGCGGCGTTGACGGTGAGGTTATTGTCGCTGGACAGCCTCGCGCCGGTTCCGGAAATGACAAGCACGGGGGTAGACGTCTGATTAGAGTTGATGTTGAGCACGCCGTTGGACGGGCTGGTCCCCAGGGTAAATTGCTCGATCCCGTTTATGATCACCTGCTTGCTCGTGCTGTTGCTTCCGATATTGATGGTGACCGGATTTGTAGCCTGGAATCCCTGGAATGAAACCGTGGCCGTTGACGGAATGTTGTCGGCCGAGACATTGGTGAGATCGTCGTTGCTGAAAATGATGAGGGTTCCCGAGGCCTGGTGGGTGGTGGAGTTGAAGGTCAGCGTCCCTCCCAGGTGCCTCGGGTCGCTTGCCGGCAGCTCCTGCAAGGAAATCAGGGCGTTGACTGCCGTCTGGTTTCTTAAATCAAGGCTTCCGATGACCGCGCCTTGATTGATGCCCACTGATCCATTGAAGGTGATGGACGAAGAGGCACCTCCTTGATTATTGATGACCACCGGGAAGTTGGCCACATCGACGGTATTGGTGCCGGTGGCGGAAATTCCGGTCGAGCTGAAGAAGGCGTTCGAGCTGCCTGCCGGGCTGACAGTTATGTTGGGGGGCGGGGTGTTTGTCGTGCCGGCACGAGACACCGGCCCGATTACGATGTCGACCTCTCCCTGGGTTATAAGGTTTACGCTTGGACCAATGGTGATTTGTCCATCGGTCGTATCCTTGTTCTGCAGGACCAACCCTCCGCCGACGGTAATGGATGCTCCGGAGTTGACGGTAAGAGCCGCCCCGGTGTTGCCTGTCGACCCGGCGGTGAGATTGAGCGAGCCGCCCACCACTGTTGTGCCGCCGAGGGCGAAGGAGCCGGCGCTGCTGGCAAACGCGTCTGCGCCGGTGCCGGTGGTGCCGACGGATAGATTGGTCGCCGACACATTTATGGGATTGGGCGACTGCCCGATGCTGCCATTCACCGCGGCAAGATTGACGGTCGGTCCGGAGACAACGCCGGCCGTCTGTGTTATGGTCCCGGTTCCATCAACGCTTACTTTCGTCACCGCGCCCGAGCCGGCGCTGGAAACATTGCCGGCCAGGGTGATGCTGCCGTTGCTTCCGCTGGCTGTCTGGAGCGTGAGATTGCCGCTGGCCGCGCTCATGACGCCGCTGTGGGACACGTTACCGCCGACTGTGACGGTCAGGGAGCCATCACTTGTCAATTGTCCCGTGCTGGCAATGGAGAGCGCGGCCGGCGGGCTTCCCGTAAGGGTGGAGGTTATGGTTAGCACACCGGCGGAGGGAGTTGCCGTATTGCTGGTGAACTGCTCGGTGCCGCCTATCACCACCTGGGGCGTGAAGCTGCTGCTGGAAAGATTGACGCCGACGACGTTGCTTGCGCTGAAGTTCTGGAACGTGACCGTGACATTGTCGGGAACATTGTCGCCGGACAGCGAACTGACAACGATGCTGCTACCGATAATCACGTTGCCGCCGGTTGCTATGCCCCCGCTCGATACCGTGAGCGCTCCGCCCAGAATGCCCTGCTTTTGCAGCCCGACGATGTAGGAGACCGCGGTCGGGTCCGTCAGGTCGAGGCTGGGGATCACCACGCCAGGCGCTGCATTCACCGAAACGTTGCCGCCAAGAGTTATGGCTGTCGCCGGCTTGCTTCCCGTGCTGAAGACCACGTTGTTGGTATTGACGTTGATCGTGTTGTCGGGCGCAAGCGCCGTGATGCTGTTGGTGCCGAAGAATACCCGGCCGCCCGAGGTTGTGGTGACCTGAACGTTGGCTGGCGTGGTGCCGGCGACCGGGTTGGCGGGAATGGCCCCGATTACCACGTAGACGGTCGGCTGCCCCGGGCCGGCGGTGGGCACCGAGCCGGTAAGCGAGGCGCTGGCGCCGATGAAAATGGACCCATTGGTTGTGTCCCTGTCTTGAAGGGTGAGCGCTCCGCCGTTTGCATTGATCTGCGCGAGAGGCGCCACCGAGAGCGCACCGATTGTGGTGGTGACCGTCACCGCTCCGTTCGACGCCGACAGGCTGCCTACCTGCAGCGAACCGGAGCTGGGACTGGCGCTGATGGCGATGCTGGAGCCGTTGCCGGTCACAATTCCATTCAAAGCGCCGCGGTCACTGATGGTGACGGGCTGAGTGCCGCCGATGAAATTGATTGTGCCCAGATCGATGGCCAGAGGCCCGCTTGCGGAAACAAAACCGCCGGACGTGACACTGACGTTGAGCGTGCCCGAGCCGCTGGCAAATGTGACGGTGCCGCCGGCGCCGGTGGCCGAGTCTGCCGTCAGGCGACCGTTTACGAAGCTGTTCGACCCGGTGCCGCCAACTATCAGCGGGTTGGTTGCGTCGTTGTACGTGAAGCTGAGGGTGCCGGCCGTGCCCTTGCCGGAAGCGTCGGCGCTGAGGTCGCCGGTTGCCTGCAGGTTGCCTGTGCCGGACGTGCCCGCCGAGAGGCTCAAGTGCCCACCGCTTATGTTGAGCGCGGCGCTGCCACCGAATGCCAGGGCGGCGCTGTTATTGATTGCCAGGTTGTGCCCGGCGGATATATTGATTGTGCCGCCCTGAATCGTTGAAGAGGTTCCGGCGCCAAAAGCCGTTGCCGACAGGCTCAAGGCTTGCCCGGTCGTGTCGACGGTGATGTCGCCGGCGGCGCCGGTCGTGGTGACGTTGAGCGTTCCCCCGCTCAGGACCCCGTTGGCGGTGAGCGAAAGCGGTCCGGACAGGCTCAGGCTTGATCCGGACAGGGTGATGGAGCCTCCGGCAGACGAGCCGCCGGCACCATTGGCCGCCAGCGTTCCCTGCGGGAGAGTGAGCGCCCCCGCCGAGGTGAGCGAAATGGAGCCGCCAGTGCCGGTGGACGGGCTGACCGATATGGCTGACAACTGATCGAGCGTGACCCCGCCGGCGCCCGTGTTGCCCACGCTGACACTTCCGCCGTTGCCGCCGGTTGTGCCGGCGCCACTGGCCGAAAGACTTCCATTTATATAGTTGACCGGCGAAACGGAATTGCCGCCGATCTCAAAGGGCGCCCCGCTGCCGGCGTTTGACGACAGGTTGATTGTCCCGCCCGCGCCGCTGCCCGCGGCGTTGACCGAAAGCGAGCCGTTGATCTGGAGGACACCCGTGGCGGCCGAGCCGGCGGTGAGCGTGAGGCTGGATCCATTGCCGGCGCTCGAGGTGGTTAACCAGCCGGGGAAGACGGTGAGGTTGCGACCGGCGATGACCGAGATTGAGCCGTTTGGCGCTGTTGCCGAGGCACCGGCGGCGGACACAATCAGATTGCTGGAGCCGACCGTCAGGTCGCCTGTGGTGCCGGAGGTTCTCACCAGTATGCCGCCGCCGGCGCCCGTGCTGGTGCCGTTGGCCTGGACGGTGACCGCGCCGCCGGACTGCGTGATCGTGGCGGCGTTGATCGTGACGGTTCCGCCGGCGAAACCGCCTGCGCCGGCGTTGGCCGCAATCGTGACGGTCGGCAGGGTCAGCGTGCCCGCGCTTGCCGGAACCGCCGCGGCGTTGAGCGCGATGCTGCCTCCTTCACCATAGGTTCCGCTGGCGGAAACCGAGCTGCCGCCGATGGTGATGCCGCCGGTATTGCTGTTGGAGAAGGATATGGAACCGCCGCCGCCGGAGGCGCTCCCCGCATTGGCGGTGAGGGAGCCCGTAACCGATGCGGCTGCGGTGGTGTTGGCCGCAATTACAATGTTGCCGCCATCGCCGCTGCCGGCCCCGTTGGCGTTGAGGTTGCCGGTTACCGTCAGGCCGCCCGCGCCCGCGGTGCCGCCATTGAGGGTGATGTTGCCGCCGTTGCCGTTGGTGCCCGCCGGCCCGACGCTTATGGCCGAAGCATTGCTGACGCTCAAAGTATTGCCGGCAGTCAGGATGACGCTGCCGCCGTTGCCCGCCGACGAGCTGGCCGTGCCCCCGGTCGCTGAAAGCGACAGCGCGCCGTTGGCCGCCGTATCCACGGTCAGATTGCCGCTGGCGGCATCACTGGCGGTCACGGAAATCGAGCCGCCGTTGCCGATGCCGGCACCGTTGGCCGAAAGGCTCAGAACACCGGAGCTCGGTCCGGTAAAGGTGGCGCCGCTGAGGCTGATCGAGCCTCCACGCGCGTTGCCGGTTCCCCCGCTGGCTGACAGCGACGAGATGCTCAGCGTGAGATTTCCGGCGCCGGCATTGAGTGCGAGTGTGCCGCCGTTGCCGGTTCCGGCCGCCACATTCAAGGTGGCGCTGCTGCCGACGGCGATGCCGCCGCTGCCGTTATTGAATATCTGAATCGTGCCACCATTACCGCCGGTTGTTGCTGCCGCACTGGCGGTGATTGCGCCGCTGATGAAGTTGCTGCCGGCGGCCGATCCTATGGTCAGCGGCTTTCCGCTGGAGCTGCTCAACGTCACATTGACCGTGCCACCGGACCCGGTGCCGTTGCCGGCTGCATTCAGCGCGCCGGTTGCCTGGAGATTTCCGCCGGCGCCGGCGGACAGGGCGATAGCGCCCCCGTTGCCGTTGGTGCCGAGCGGGTTGACCAGCAGCGACGTAGTTGCCACGGTCAAATTGCCGCCGGCTGTAACCGTCACGGCGCCGCCGTTGCCGTTGCCGGAGCCGCCCTGGGCTGTGATGGCGATGGCGTTGGCGCCGGTGCCGACGGTAATGTCCCCGGAACCTGGCGCCGCAGACGTGCTGACAGTGACGGTGCCGCCGTTGCCGCTTGCTCCACCGCTGGCGGTGACCGAAAGGCTGCCGCCGCCCGTGATCCCGTTGGTGGTGGAAAGATTGAATGTGCCGCCGTTGCCCGATCCGTTGCCGGAGGCAGTCACGCTGACGGCGCCGGCGATGCTCAGCGCCAGCCCGCTTATGGACAGCGACCCGCCGTTGAAGTTGCCCGAAGAGGGCGACAGGCTAAGCGTGCCCGAGGGCAGGGTCACGGTCCCGGCACTTGAGCCGCCGGCGCCGTTCAAGGTAATCGAGCCCTGGTTGCCGTTGGCGGCCGTCGCGGACAGGTTCGAGAGGGCATCGACGGTGATGCCGCCGGCGCCGTTGTTGATGACGGTGATCGAGCCGGCGTTGCCGCCGGTGCCGCCGGCATTAGCTGACAGCGTGCCGGTGACGCCGCTGGTGGTTCCGGTGCCCACGTCGAACGGCGTGCCGCCGGCACTGCTGGATGTCAGTTGAAGGCTGCCGCCGGAGCCCGCCCCGGTGCCGCTGACGCTCAAAGAGGAGGCGATCTGCAAGTTGCCGGACCCACCGCCGGCTCCCGCGCTAAGGGTCAAATTTCCCCCCGACCCGTTCTGCCCCTGCGGCAGAACATTGACCGAACCGGAGGCGACGGTCATCGTGCCCCCGCTCGAGATCGTGATCGAACCGCCGTCGCCGGCAACCGAGCCCCCGCTGCTCGATGTCCCGCCCGTCGCCGAGGCCGTTATGTTGGTGCTGCCCGTGCCGCCCAGATTGATCGCGCCCGTGGAGCTGAAGCTGACCGTGCCGCCATTGCCCGCCCCGAAGCCGCTGGCTGTCAGGTTAAGAACGTTGCCGGAGCCGGAGACGCTGAAGGCGCCCCCGGACACAGAGATTGAGCCGCCGTTCGGGCTGGCGCTGCTGCCGTTGGCTGACAAGCTGCCGCCCGGGAAAGCGAGCGCCCCGCTGCCTGCCCGGATCGAGATGCTGCCTGAGCCGGTCGAGGAACCGCTCGCCACCATATTGGTTCCCCCGGCGCCCGTGAATGTTATGCCGCCGGAGCCGCTGTTGGTGATGGAGATGCTGCCGGCGGAGATCGTGCCGTTGATGCTGGCGGCCGACGAGCTGCCCGACGTGATCGAGACGGCGCCGCCGCCGCCGGTTCCCACCCCGCCCGCATTTATTGGATTGGAGACGGTGAGACCGTTGTTGCCCGCAAACGTCAAGCTCGCCCCGTTGCCGTTGGCGCCCAGGGGTTGCGCCGTAATGGCCGTCGGGTCGACGGACAGGGAACCGCCGGCCGTCACTGTCACCTGCCCGCCTGTCTCCAGGCTGGAGTCGGTCGCAGAACCGCCGGTGGCCGAGATCGCAATCGCGTTGGTGCCGCTCGCTGCGATGTTGATGTTTCCGCTCGAGCTGGTCGTCGTCACCGATACTGCACCGCCGCTGGTGCCGGAGCCGGCGGCATTGGCGCTCAATGTCAGGGCTCCGCCGGTGACGGCGATTGTCTGTCCTGTCAGGGTCAGTGTACCGCCATTGCTGGCCGTGTTGCCCGCCGCGTTGGCCGCCAGCGTCGAGCCCCCGGAGCCGCCGACCGTGAAGCTGAGCGGGCCGCCGGCGGCATTGAGGGTGATTGAGCCGCCGGCTCCGTCCGCAGTCGCAACGGAGATGTTCTTGACAGAGCCGACGCTGATGCCGCCGGCGCCGCTGTTGGTTATGGAGATTGACCCGCCCGCAAATCCCGCCGAGGAGTTGGCGGCGACGGTGCCGCTTATGCCGTTGGCGGAGGTAGCTCCGATCGAGAAAGCGGCGGTGCTGTTGGACACCAGGGTGATCGAGCCGGCGGCACCGTCAGTTGACGAGGCGCTCAGGTTGCCGGTTACGGCCAGGTTCTGCCCGGCTTCCAGGTCGAGCGCGGCGCCGCCCCCCGACCCCGCCGCGTTGGGTCCGGCGGAAAGCGACGCCCCGGCGATGGTGAGATTGCCGCCCGCCACAATCGTCACGGACCCGTTGGGACTGCCGCCCTCAACGGCCAGGCCGCCTGTTGCCGACACCACAATCTGACCGCTGCCAACCGTGATGCTGCCCGAGCCCGAGCTGGTCTCGATGTCCACCGTCCCGCCCAGTCCAGCGGGCGAACCGTTGGCGTTGACGGCGACACCGCCCGCGCTGACCGTCAGCGACGAGCCGTTGATTGCAACCGAGCCGCCGTTGCCCCCGACCGGGCCGCTGTTGGCCTGAATCGTTCCCCCGAGGACCAGCGCGCCGAATGATTTCAGCTCGATAGTGCCGCCGTTGCCGGTGCCCGCGCCGCTGGCATCGAGGGTGCCGCTTTCCGTCAAAGTGCCGCCGCCGTTTACCCCGGCCGTCAAGCGGATGCTCTCGCCGTTGCCGTTCAACGCGGTTGGACCAAGGTTGATGGCGGACGGGTTGACCGTGAGGTTGCCGCCGCTCGATACCCGGAGGGATCCCCCGCTGGCGCCTGCGGCCGCAATTGCAATCTGACCGGCGCCGCTGCCGATCGTGATGTCGCCGACGCCGCCGTTGGCGCTGCTGGCGCCGCTGGTCGTGATCGACACCCGCCCGCCGTCCCGGCTGCCGGTGCTGTTTGCCGACACCGTGAGCGCGGCGTTGCTGCTTGCGATGCCCAGGCCGTCCAGCTCCACCGTGCCGCCCCTGTTGCTCGAGCCGCCGGCGTTGGCAGCCACCGTTCCGCCCCTGGCAAATGCAAGCAGGCCCTGGCCGGCATCAAGGGTTACCGAGCCGCCCCTGCCGGACAGCGCGCTGGCCGAGACCGTGGCGGCCGAGGAAGTGATGAAGGCAAGTCCGCCGGTGCCGTTGGCGACAATGTTGAGCCTGCCGGCGGAGCCGGCGAGGGCGCCCGCATCGGCAGTCACATTGCCGGCAAAAGTGATCTGTCCGGAGACGCCGACGATGAGATTGCCGCCGTTGCCAGTCCCTGTGCCGGACACGCTCAGGGGACCGGAGACGGTGAGCGTCGCCGTGCTGCTGGTGCCGGCCGCCAGCGTGATGCTGGCCCCGGCTCCGCTGCTGCCGGCAGGTCCGACCGTAAGCTGCGCCGGATCGATCGCCATGTTGCCGCCGGCAGACAGCGATACTGTTCCGCCGTTGCCCCCGGCCGGCCCGCTGGTGGCGGTGATCGCCAGTGGGTTGGACGTCCCGCCGACATTGATGGCGCCATTGGCCGCGCCGCCGTCGTATGTGGTGACGTCGACCGTGCCGCCATTGCCGTAGCCGGAGGCGCTGGCGTTCAGGGTCAAGGAGAGGCTCGTCGAGCTGGTGGTTAACGATCCGGCGGTAAGGGATATCACACCCCCGTTGAGCGCGCCTGTGCCGGCGCCGGCGTTGCCGAACAGCGTCGAGTGCCCTGCCGCCAGCGTAAAGCTAAGGTTGCCGACGCCGGCATTTAATGATATGGAGCCGCCGCTGCCCGCCGGGGCTGACACGGAAAGACTGTCTGGCGTCGACACCGAGATCCCGCCGGTGCCCAGGTTGGTCACGCTGATCGAGCCGCCGGCGCCGCCGCTGGAGCCGGCCGCGGCTTGCAGGGCGCCTGTCGTGCCGTTGCTGGTGGTGCCGGTCGGTCCGACGTTGAAGGCCGTCGGGCTCTCGGACACGAGGGTGAGGGAGCCGCCATTGCCGGTGCCATTGCCGTTGACGTTGTACGCGCCTGTTACAAGGAGGTTGCCCTGCCCGGAGGTTCCCGCCTGAAGCGTAACGCTGGCTCCGTTTCCGTTGGTGCCCAGAGGCCCCGCGGCGAGAGCCGCCGCAGCCGCCAGCGTGAGATCGCCGCCGCTTGATATCGTGACCGTTCCGCCGTTGCCGGCAGCAGAAGGAGAGCCCCCGGCGGTGCCCCCCGTTGCCGCCACCTGCAACGCCGTTCCTGAGGTGCTTATCGAAAGGGGCGCACCGCCCGTGGTGGTGACGGAAATGGTGCCGCCGTTGCCGCTGCCGCTGCCAATCGCGCTCAACATCGTCGGCGCGCCGGGCGAGAGTGACGCCGCCGACAGGACGATGCTACCGCCGTTGAAGGAGCCGGACGAGCCGCCGTCCGCCGAAAGCGCGCCGGCCGGCAGGGTGAGCGTGCCGCCGCCGGCATTGAGGCTTATCGACCCTCCACTGGCGCCCGAGGAGCTGACGACGAGATCGCTTGCGGAAGCGACCGTTATGCCGCCGCTGCCGGTGCTGGTGACGCTGATGCCGCCGTTGCTGCTGCCGGAGCTGCCGGCGGTGGCTTGCAGGGCCCCGTTGACGCCGTTGGAGGTGGCCGCGCCCAGGCTGAAGGCGGTGCCGCTGTTGGAGGAGAGCGCAATCGCGCCGCCGTTGCCCGCGCCGGACCCGTTGGCGCTCAGCGCCCCGGTTATCTGCAGATTGCCGGCTCCCAGCGTGCCGGCCGACAGGGTGATCGAGGCGCCGTTGCCGGTGCCGGCCTGCGGGCCGGCGGCAAGCGAGGCCGGAGCAACCGTCAGATTGCCGCCGGAGGTAATGGCGACCACCCCTCCCGAGCCCGAACTCGAGCCTCCCTGGGCGGTAATGGCGATCTGGTTGCTGCCGCCCGAGCCGATATTGATATCCCCGGCGCCGGCCAGCCCGGTCGTCGCGACGTCAACCGTACCGCCATTGCCGGTGGTGCCGCCGCTTGCACCGATGGCGATGTTGCCGGCTACACTTATCGTCCTGTCCGTGGTCAGGGACACCGACCCGCCGTTGCCGGAGCCGGCGCCGTTGGCGTTGAGGGACAGGGCTCCCGAGCCGGTCGTCGTCAACGACGAGCCGGAGATAGAAATTGAGCCGCCGCTGCCGCTGGCGCCGCCTCCATTGGCCTGCACCGCCCCCGGTGCGATCGAGAGCGCGCCCGAGCCTGCATCGAGGGTTATCGAGCCTCCCGCTCCACTGCCGGCGCTGGCCGATAAGGAGCTGGCCGTCCCGGTGATGGCGAGCGAACCCGACTGATCCAGGGAAACGGCGATGCTGCCTGCCGCAGCCCCCGTAGGCCCTGCATCGGCCGTGCTGCCGCCCGAGATGCTGACGGTGGCGCCAGGACTGGTTGCCGCAACTGTCAGGGAGCCGCCATTGCCGGTCCCATTACCGTTTACGCTCAGCGCCTGGCTCACCGTCAATGCAGCGCCGCCGGCCGCCAGGCTGATCTCAGCCCCGTTGCCGTTGGTGCCCGGCCCGGCAATGAGCGCAAGAGGCGAAACCGTGAGATTGCCGCCGGCGTTGATGTTTACCGTCCCGCCGTTGCCGCCGTAGAAACTGCTGCTTGCCGGCGAGTTGGCCGTTACCTCGATATTCCCGCCTCCGGCGCCGACAATCACATCGCCGGCTGCCGACGTGGTCGTGACGTTCACTGCGCCGCCGTTTCCGGAGCCGGCCCCTGCTGCGGCAAGGCTGAGCGTGCCTCCTGTTATGCTCAGCGTGGTGCCGGCGAGCGTTATCGACCCGCCATTGAAGCTTTGACCGGCCGCGCTCGCCGATATTGTGCCCGTGAGGATGCTGAGCGGTCCGCCGTTGGAGACAAGACTGATTGTCCCGCCCTGGCCATCGAGTCCTGTCGCGCTAATCAGGGTCGAGCCCGAGCCTATGGTCAGGGTTCCGCCGGCAGCGTTGTCGGTGACGGTAATCGTTCCGGCGGAACCGAGCGCGCCCCCGGAGCTGACCACCAGACCATTATTGACGGTCATCACGCCGCCGTTCGTAAGATTACCGGTAATGGATATCGACCCCCCGTCTCCGAATCCGGCTCCTTGCGCCGACAGGGCACCGCTGCCGGTGACCAGGAGCTGGGAGCCCGCCGCCGTCAGGGATATCGAACCGCCGTTGCCGTTGAGGCCGAGCGGTACCACGCTGATAGAGCTTACGTCGACCGTCAAATTGCCCCCCGCCGCCACGGTTACGCTACCACCATTGCCGGATCCGGCATTGTTGGACCCGCCCGAGGCGGACAGGATAAAGCCCCCTGTTCCTATCGTGATGTCGCCGCCGGCAGCGGTCGTCCTGAGCGCTATCTGCCCGCCGTTTCCGATTCCGCCCGCGCCGGCCGCCACGTTCACGGTGCCTGAAGCGATATTGAACGTGCCGGCTGCCATGGTGATCGACCCTGCATTCCCGGCAAACAGGCCGCCACCGGCAGCGGACACGGTGGCCGAGCCCAGGAAGCTCACCGCGCAGCAGGAGCTGTCTTGCGAGCTGCCGGACGTGATGCTGACCGTGCCGCCGTTGCCTGCCTGCCCGGCCGCCGAGACGGCAATTCCGCTGGCAAAGTTGATTCCGCCTGCGCCGCTGATCGATATGCTGCCGCCGTTGCCGCCGGCGGCGCCGCCAAGCGCGGTGATCGACGTATTCAACGTTACCGGCACCGCGCTCGTGGACGTGATCGACACCGACCCGCCGTTGCCTGCAACCTGGGCATCCGCCGACAGGGCTGTCGTGACGACGCTGACGACCCCGCCGGTGAGACTTACGCTACCGCCGTTGCCTGCGCCGCCCACGCCCAGCGCCGCTGGATCCACGGTCAGCGTCCTGCCCGCGGTAAGCGTTATCGAGCCGTTGGCCGGCAGACCGGCGCCGAATTGCGCGCCACTGGCGTTTACGGCGAGCCCGCTCGAGGAGATTGTCAGATCCGCCAGCGGTCCGGTGGCGCTCACCGATATTGAGCCGCCCTGACCGTGGGAGCCGTCCGCCGAGAGCGTGAACACCCCGGCGGGAAAAGCAATCAGATTGCCGTTGAGGGCCAGCGCGCCACCGCTGACGGAGGCGGCAGGACCGTTGCCGGCGGCATTGACCGACAGCGCGGAGCCGCCTTGAACGGACAGGGTGCCGGTGCCGGCGTCCAGGCTGATCGAGCCGCCGGCGCCGGTAGACTGCGGCGCGACATTGACATTGCTCGTATTCGAAAGCGCGATTCCGCCGGCGCCGTTGTTCGTAATGGAGATCGAGCCGCCGTTGCCGCCGGCTGAGCCGGAGGCCGCCTGCAGCGTGCCGCTCGTGCCGTTGGCGGGGCTGGCCGTGGCCGTGGAGAAGGCGGTGGCGCTGTTGGATGCAAGCGTAATGCTTCCGCCGCTGCCGGCACCCACCCCGTTGGCGGTGATATTGCCTCCGGTCACCGCCAGGTTGCCAGGCCCGGCCGTGCCGGCGTCGAACTCCAGCGAGGCGCCCGCGCCGCTGTTGCCCTGCGGGCCGGCCTCGACGGCCTGGATGTTCACGGACAGCGAGCCGCCGCTGGTGGCAAAGATGGATCCACCGTCACCGCCGACCGACCCGCTGGTGCCGCCTTTCGCCTGAAGCTGGATCTGATTGCCGGCGCCGCCAATTTGAAGGGTCTGGCTGCCGCCGGTCTGGATGACGCTGACCGCGCCGCCGGCGCCGCTGGCGAGGGTTCCTGCCGCGCTTGCGTCCAGAACCAGCGCCGAACTGCTGCTTGTATTGTTGATGGCGGCACCGCTGACGGCGATCGTTCCGCCCGACGTGCCGGTCGCGGCGATGGCGCCGCCGGCGGCGGTTATCGCACCGTTGCCGGCCGTCAGGTTAATGTCGCCGCCCGCCCCCAGCGCGGCGCTGGCCGAGACGCTGGCGCCGCCGGCGGAGGTGAAGGCGATGCCGCCCAGTGTATTGGACACGGCGACCGACCCGGCGCTGCCCCCGAAGGAGCCGCCGTTAGCGGTAATGGGCGCGCCGATGCTGACGGCGTTGCCTGTCGAGGCGCTTATCTGGATCGAGCCGCCGACGCCGGAGCCGGCGCCGTTGGCGGAAAGAGCGCCGGTGATGGAGACGGTGCCGGTGGACCCGTCGAGCTCGGTGAGGTCATAGGTGGCCCCGTTGCCGGAGAGCCCGGCCGGTCCGGCATTCAGGCGCGTGCCGTCGACGGTCAAATTGCGCCCGGCGGTGAGAACAACCTGTCCACCGTTGCCCCCTGCGGAGCCGGCGCTGCCGCCCTGGGCGTTTATGATCAGGGCGGACGCCCCTACCGCCAGATCGCTTGCGGCGCCGGTCAAGTCTACCTCCACAAAGCCTCCGGCGGAGGACCCGACGGCGTTCGCGTTGAGCGTGAGGGCGCCGCTGACGGTCAGGGATTGCCCGATGATCTTTATGGTCCCGCCGTTCCCGAAGAATCCACTGCCGCCGGCGTTGGCGCTGATCGAGCCGCCGCCGATGGTGACCGGGCCGTTTGCCGATTCTATGTCGATGAACCCGCCGCTCCCGCCGCTGACGGTGAGGCTCAAGCTGGTGCTCGGCGTGGGAATCGCGATGCCCCCCGTGCCGAGATTCTTGACGACAATCGAGCCGCCGGCAGCCGTAATCGCCCCGGAGTTCGCCTGGATGGTTCCCCCCACACCATTGGTGGTGGCGCTGCTTGCTATTGTGAACACAGAAGAGCTGTTGGAGGTAAGGGACACCGAGCCGCCGGCGCCCGTCCCGACGCCGTTGCCGTTCAAATTGCCGGTGACGAGCAGATTGCCGGAGCCGGCGGCGCCGGCCACGAAGGTGAGCGACGCTCCGCTGCCGTTGCTGCCCAGCGGTCCGGCGGCAAGCGAGCTGCTGGCGATCGTGAGATTGCGGCCGGCCGTTATAGCGACGGCGCCGCCGCTGCCGCTCACCGAGCCGGCGCCCCCGCCCGTCGCCGTAATCTGAAGCGGGTTGGTGCTGCCCCCGACCGATATGTCGCCCGTGGTTCCGGTGGTCGTCAAATTAATCGTCCCGCCGTTGCCCGTGGTGGCCGCCGCGGTGGCGCCCACGGCGCTGGCCGACAGGGCCAGCTTGCTCGAGAAGGCGAAAGTGCCGCCGCTCAGCGAGATGGTGCCACCGCCGGAAGTGCTGTTGGCGTTTATGGTGCCGCCCGGCACGGTCAAGGCGCCGCCGCCGGCGTCCAGCAGAACCGCTCCCGGCAGCCCCAGTGCCGTCGAGGGCGTGCTGGCCGATATGCCGGCCGCCGAGCTGAGCTTGATGCCGCCGGCGCCGGAATTGATTACGCTTATCTGGCCAGCGTTGCCCGTAACGGAGCCGCCGTCGGCAACCAGCGTCCCATTCAATAATATTGGGTTGCTGGAGTTGGCGGAAATCGAGATGCTTCCGCCGCTGCCGTTGGCGACCCCGGACAAAACGAGACCGGTAGTCACCGTCACGGTTCCCGTGCCGGCTCCGGTGCTGGCCAGCGCAATGGCGCCGCCGCCGCCCCGCGGCCCGGTGACGCCGACGTTGATGCCGCCCGCATTGACGGTCAGATTGCGCCCGGCGCTTATCGACACGGATCCCCCGCTGCCCCCGCCCGAGCCGCCGGTCGCCGATATGGACATGGTGCTGCCCGTGCCGCCGATGACGAGATCGCTGGTTGCGCCGGAGGCGGTCACGGAGACCGAGCCGCCGGCCCCGGTGCCGGAGCCGTTGGCGTTGACAGCGAACGTGCCGCTGCTGACGGCTATGGAGGCCCCGGCCAGCGTCACCACGCCGCCGCTGAAGTTGCCGCTCGCGGAGCCGTTGACCGTGAGCGGTGAGGCGGTGCCGAGCAGCAACGCGCCGCTGTTGCTCAACAGGCTGACGGAGCCGCCGGCGCCCGCCGGAGCGTTCACGCTCAGGGCGCTCGCGTCCGCCATATTGATGCCGCCGGCGTTATCAACAATCTTGATTGTGCCGCCGGCGCCACCGGAGCTGCCGGCGTCGGCGCTCAAAGAGCCGTTTATACCGTTGACCGGCGCCGGGGAGTTAATCACGAAACTCAGCGGGCTGCCCGACGTGAGTTCGATCGTGCCGCCGGCGCCGGTGCCCACGCCATCGGCGTTTAGCGGCGAGTTGATGGAGAGGTTTCCGGTGCCGGCGGCTCCCGCCGTCAGCAAGATGTCCGGCCCGGCTGCGCCGCTGAGTGGGCCGGTTTGCAGCGGACCCGCCTGCACGGCGCTGCCGGTCACCACTGTCAGGTTGCGTCCGGCCGACACGGCGATGCTTCCGCCGGCGCCCAGCAGCGAGCTGTCACTGCCGCCGGTGGCGCTTATCTGGATCTGCCCGGCTGCGGTGCCCAGGGTGATATCGGATGTGGGCCCGGTGGCGCTCAGGCTCACGGTGCCTCCGTTGGCGTTGCCGAGACCGTCCGCGTTGAGCGTAAGCGAGCCGGTAGCGCTGCTGTTGGTGACGCCCAGGGCTGACAGCGTCACGGCCCCGCCGTCCTTTGTCAGTCCGGAGGCGGTCACCTGCCCGCCCGGAATGACGAGCGCGCCGGCAGGGGCGGACAGCGACACGCCGCCGGCGGTGCCGGCCGCCGAGCTGGCTGAAATCGCCGCGGCGGAGGTGAAGATTATCCCCCCGCTGCCGCTGTTGCTTATGCTGATGGTCCCGGCCGGATCATTGTTCGGCCCGCCGTCGGCCGCGATGGTTCCCGGCAACGAAACCGGATTCGACGAGGAAGCCTGAATGGTGAGCGATCCGCCGTTGCCGGTCGCGGCGCTGCCGCCGGCACCGTTGGGCGCGCCGCTGACGTCTATTGACCCGACGACCGAAAGGAGCCCGGTGGGCGAGGTCACGGACAGCGACAGGGTGGCGCCGTTGCCCCCGGAACCGAGCGCTGTCGCCGAGATGCCCGAGGAATTTACGGTCAGGCTTTCGCCGGCCGCAAGCAAGATGCTGCCGGCGCTGCCGGAGACAGACCCCGGCGAGCCGGCGCTTCCTCCACTGGCGCCGAGGGAGAATTGCCCGGCGCCTGTGCCGATAGCCAGGCTGCTTCCCTCGCCGGTAGCTTCCATGACTATCGAGCCGGCGCCGGCGTTGCTCGTGGCGCCCGCCGAGCTGACGCTTATGGACTCGGCCGTTGTGGCGCTGGCATTGCTCAAGGCCGAGCCGCTCACGGTAATCGTACCGCCCTGAGTAAGTCCGGTGGCGGCAAGGCCGCCGCCATTGAATGTAACCGGCGCCGACGGCGCGCTGATGGTGACGCTGCCGCCGGCCCCCGAGGCCGCCGAGGCGCTGACCGTTACCCCCGACGACAATTGAACCCCACCCGCACCTGCGTTGGACACGGTCACCGACCCGGCCGATAAGCCGCTTGACCCCGCATCGGCGGTCAGGTTGCCCTGGATGAGAACAGGCGCCGCCGACATGGCGGAGATTGATATCGATCCGCCGTTTCCGGTTCCATTCCCGCTGGCGATGAGCGCTCCCGAAATCGCGGGCGCGCCGCCGGTAGCCGCCGTGGTCGAGATCGTAAAGCTGGCCCCGTTGCCGTTGGTGCCCTGCGGGCCGGCGGTGATGCTGCCTGCTGTCACGCTGAGCCCGTCCCCGGCGGACAGGTATATAGTCCCCCCGTTGCCCGCCGCCGAACCGTTGCTGCCGCCGGTGGCGGAGAGGATCAAATTGCTGCTGTTGACGCTGAAGCTGCTCGACGTTCCGGTCGTGACCACGCTGATGCTGCCGCCGTTTCCGCTGCCCGCGGCGTTCGCGCTCAAGGTGACGGCGCCTCCGAGCGACAACGATGAGACGCCGATGTTGATGGTGCCGCCATTGCCCGAGCTGCCGGCCGCGCTTGCGGAAAGCGAGCCAGCGCCAATCGAAAGACCGGCGGTGCCGATCGGTCCCGCACCGCTCGCGAAGCTCAGGCTGCCGCCATTGCCGGCGGTGGCCGTCACGGTCAAGTTGGTGGTTGTCGGCAGCGAGATGCCGCCGCTGCCGTAATTAATGATGGCGATCGATCCGCCGCTCCCGCTGGTGGAGCCGGCATTGGCCGTCAGCGCTCCCTTGACGCCGTTGGTGCCGGCGGTGGAATCAATCAAAAATTGCCCTGTTCCCAGATTGGTGTCGGAGATCAACGTGATCTTGCCACCGTCTCCGGTGCCTGCCCCGTTTGCGCTCAGCCCGCTGTTGACGAACAGGTCGCCGCTGCCCTGCGACCCGGCCTGCAGGTAGAGCGTGGCGCCCTTGCCGTCGGCGCCCTTCGGCCCGGCGGCAAGCGCGGAGGGGGTGACCGTGAGATTGCGACCGCTGACAACCGAGACGGAGCCGCCATCGCCCGCGGCGGACCCTGTGCTGCCGCCGGTGGCTGTGAGCTGGATCGCTCCGGCGCCGGTGCCCACGGTCAGATCATTTGCAGGCCCGTTGAAGGAAGCGACAATCGTGCCACCGTTGCCCGTGGTGCCGCTGCCGCTAGCCGAGGCGCTCACGGCAAGCGCGGTGGTACCGCTGGAATTGGTGAAGTCTGCTCCGGTCAGCTTTACGGTGCCTCCCCCCAGCAGACCGTTGGCGGTCAGGCTCCCTGCGTTGACCGTGAGCCCTCCATTCGCGAAGGACAGCGAGATCGTGCCGCCGGTGCCGCTGGCGGCGCTGGCCGAGACCGCGGGCGCGGCGCTGAAGGATATATTGCCGGCGTTGTTTGCCGTGAGCCTTATGCTGCCGGCCGCGGAGCCCTGCGCTCCCGCATCGGCGGTGATGGTCGCCGGCAGAACGAGGGCGCCGGACGAGATTGCCAGCGAACCCCCGCCGCCGGTGCCGGCCCCGTTAACTGAGATGCCGGAGGCGGCCGTCAGTGAAAAGGTCGAGACAGGCCCTGTTGTCTCCATGGTCAGATTGCCGCCGTTGCCGTTGGCGCCATTCGGGCCGAAGGTCAGGCTGCCCGTGTTGACGCTGAGCGACTGATAGGCGGACAGGAAGACCGTGCCACCATTGCCGGCCGAAGAACCGCTGCTGCCGCCGGCGGCGTTGATGATGAGGTCTGCGGCGCTGTTGCCCACGGTCAGGCTGCTCGCCGGTCCGGTCAGGCTTACGCTTACGGATCCGCCGTTGCCCGTGGTTCCGCTTCCGGCGGCGGAAGCGTTCAGCGTCGTCGCCGAGCTGGTGCCCGACAGGTTGAGATCGAGCCCGAGCACGGAGATGGCGCCGCCGCCGGTGTAGCCCGTGGTCGCAACCGCGTTGCCGGAGCCGGTTAAGACGATATCTCCAGGCCCGGAATTGAGCAGGACCTTGCCGCCGCCGCCGGCGGCCGCGCTGGCCGAGATGGCTGCCGTCGAGCTGAAGGTTATGCCGCCGGCACCGAGGTTGGTGACCGAAATGTAACCGCCCTGAGCCCCTGTTGCCCCGGCATCAGCAGTCAATGCGCCGTTCAGCGTAAGCGGGCTGGCAGTGTTGGCGCTCAGGGCAATTGAGCCGCCGCTGCCGCTGCCGGCGCCATTGACGCTTAAAGGGCCGCTCACAACAAATTGCCCGTCTCCGCCGGATGCGGTGGCGGTTAGCGTTATGGATCCGCCGTTGCCGGAGCCAGTGGTCGGCGAGTTGACGGTGAGCGCGCCGGCGGTGACGTTGAAGCCCTGGCCGTCGGTGAGAGAAACCGCGCCGCCGTTGCCGGAGCTGCTGCCGCCGGCAGCGGAAACCGAGAGGCTGCCGCCACCGCTGGCGACGGTGATCGTGCTGCTGGGATCGGTCAACCTGACGCTGACCGAGCCGCCATTGCCCGCCGCTCCGGTTGCCGCCGCACCAAGCGCCAGGTTGGCGCTGGCGCTCGTGTTTATAAGGTTGGCGGCCGTGATGGATACCTGTCCGCCACCGGTCGAGCCGCTGGCGGCGATGCTGCCGCCCGGCACGGACACGGGGCCGTTCGAGCTGATGGTGATTGAGCCGCCCGCTCCAGCGGCGCTTCCGGCCGACAGGGCGGCGGCGGAGCTGAAGGTGATGCCGCCGCTGCCCGAGTTGTTGATGCTCAGGGAGCCGCCGAGCGCCCCCGTCGCGCCGGCATCGGCCGACCAGGAGCCGCTCAGCGCGAGGGCCGTTGCTGAATTAGCATTGAGGGTCAGCGAGCCGCCGTTGCCGCTGCCCTGACCGGCGACGTCGAGCTGGCCGTTGATGGCAATCGTTGCGAACCCGGGGGTGGTTCCCGAAAGCGTCACGGACGCGCCGTTGCCGTTGGTGCCAAGCGGCCCTACGGACAAACCTGGTGTAGAGCCTGAATTGTTGACGGTGACGCCCAGCCCGGCGCTCAAATTTACCGTGCCGCCGTTGCCGGCCGGCGATGTTGCCGAGCCGCCGGTGGCATTGACGAGAATCTGCCCCTGGGCAAGCGGAGCGCCCAGCACCAGAGAGCTCTGGCTGGCCGTCTCGCTCACGTCCACGCTGCCGCCGCTGCCGGCGGTGTTCGTGCCGGTGGCTGAGGCATCCAGCAAAAGCGCCCTGGTCGTGCTCGCGTTGGAAACCGTGGTGCCCGAAATGCTGATATAGCCGCCGGACAGCGTTCCATTTGCCGTCAGGCTGTTGCCGTTGGCGGTGATCGGGCCGCCGGACGCCCCGATGATGACCGAACCGCCCACGCCCGGCGAGCCTGCCGAGCCGGCGGAGATGCTCAGCCCGGAGCCGAGGGCGACCCCGCCGCTGCCCGCAAATATCAATATGATTCCGCCGGTGCTGCCGGAGGAGCCGGCTGCGGCGCTTACGTTCCCGTTAAGCGCGATCGAGTCGAGACCCCCGGCAGTGATCGTGATCATGCCGCCGCTGCCCGCCCCGCTGCCGTTGGCGCTCAGGTTTCCGGAAAGAGAGATCATGCCGGCCGGTGTGGGCGCCGTGCTTCCGAGTGTTATCGATCCCGCATCGCCGCCTGTGCCCGGTGCGACACTGAGCTTGGTGGCGTCGGAGACGGTAATGTTGTTCTGAGCCGTAAGCGTGACACTGCCGCCGCTTCCGCCGGCTGACCCGCCGTTGGCGTTGACTGCCAGGCCCGAGCCCCCGACGGTGAGGTTGCTCGTGCTCGCCCCCTTGGCCGTCACGCTCACGGTGCCGCCGCTGCCGAGCCCGCTGCCGTTGGCGTTAAGCGTCAGCGCGCCCGTGACGCCCTGCGCTTTGACGGTGATCGTGCCCCCGTTGAAAGGGCCGGAGCCGGCTGCGTTTACGGAAAGCGAGCCGGTGCCCGCCTGAAGGATGCCGTTCTTGGATGTGAGGGAGAGCGTGCCTCCCGGCCCGCTGCCGAGCTGATTGATTACGATCCCGGTGGTGGGCGCGCTTATGGAGAGCTGCCCCTGGGCCGTGATGGAAACCGTACCGGCTGCCACCCCGGCAGCCTGCTGTCCGGAATTGGCCGTGATTGTTCCGCTTATGCCGTTGCCGCTGCCGCCGACGGTAAAGGTGGCGGCGCTCGACGAGCTCAAGGTGACGGAACCCCCGGCGCCGGTTCCGCTGCCGCTGGCGTCGAGGGAGCCGCTAATGGTAAGCGTTCCCAGTTGAGGGCCGGATGTTGTCGGGAAGCCGGTGCTGAAGGACAGGGCCGGGCCATTGCCGTTGGTGCCCAGCGGGCCGGCATTGATGGCGGTGGGATCGACGCTTATGGTATTGCCCGCGGTGACAGACACGGTTCCGCCGTCGCCGGCAGCCGAGCCGCTGGATCCGCCAGTGGCATTGATTACTACGTTGCCGTTCGAGTTGCCGACGGCCACGCTGCCGCTTCCTCCGGATGCGCCGACGGCGACGGAGCCGCCGTTGCCCGTCCCGCTGCCGTCTGCATTCAGCGTCAGCTTGCCTGTGCTCGGGAGGCTCAGCGTGGTGGAGCTTATGGTTATCGAGCCGCCGTTGCCGGTGCCGCTGCCACCGGCGTTCAACGTCAGTCCTGTGCCCAGGATGTTTACGCCCACGGCGGTAAGCGTGATCGATCCTCCGGCAAAGGCGCCCGTGCCGGCGGCGTTCGCCGAAAGAGCGGCGCCGTTGCTCGTGATCGAGACCGGGCCCTCCGCTACGCCGAAGGCGCCGCCACCGCCTGTGCTCAAAACGATGGCTCCGCCTTTTCCGGAGGTCGCGGTGACGGACAGCAGGGAACTGGTCAGAGCGGGAATATTGATGCCCCCGGCTCCGTTGTTGTCGACGGTAATGCCGCCGCCGGCGCCGCCTGTCAGGCCGGCGTTAGCCGAAAGGGCGCCCACGCCGTTGGTCGTTGAGGTCGTGCCCACGGTAAAGGGAGTCGTGCTGTTCGAGAATAACTTGATTATCCCGCCGCCGCCCGTTCCAACCCCGCTGGCATCGACGTTCAGAGGCGCCGAACCGGAATTAATGAGGAGGTTGCCCTGACCGGCGGAGCCGGCAATCAGCGAGATCTCTCCGCCTGCCCCGTTTAACCCCTGCGGGCCGACTTTGAGCTGGGCGAGGTCGGACACCGTGAGGTTGCCGCCGGCCGTCAAAAACACTGACCCACCGTCGCCGGCGCTGGAGCCGTTGCTACCGCCGGTGGCGCTCACCACCAGGTCCTGCGCGGCACTGGCCACGGTCAGGGAGCTGCCGGCTATGCTGGAGGTCACTATTACCGTTCCGCCGCTGCCGGTGCCGCTTCCATTTGCGCTCAGGCTCAAGGGGGACGTGCCGGTAAGGTCGACTAGCAAGCCGGTGATGCTGATAAGGCCACCGGAAGATGAGCTGCCGGTGCCGTTGACCGAGAGCGAGCCGCCGCCTACGCTGATTACCCCGTTGTTCGACGTCAGATAGATCGTGCCGCCCCCGCCGCCGGCCGAGGCTACGGACAGGCTGGAGGGATTGGGCAGCGAGATGCCTCCTATGCTGTCATTTTCGATGGAAATGTAGCCGCCGCCGCCGGAAACCGAGGTAGCCTGAACGGAACCGTTGACCCCGCTTGCGGTGGTGCCCGCGGCGATCGTGAATGCAGAGGCGCTGGCCTGGGACAGCAAGATGCGCCCGCCCGAGCCCGTGCCGTTGCCGTTCGCGCTCAAGGGGCCGCTCACGAATAAATTGCCGCTTCCTCCCATGCCGGCGCTCAGGGTGAGCAAGGCGCCGTTTCCGTTTGAGCCCTGCGGCGCGACGCTCAGGGCGGACGGATCGACGGTCAGGTTGCGCCCCACCTGCAAGCTGACCTGCCCGCCGCTGGCCGAGTAAGCGGCGATGCTCACGCTGCCCGGGGCGCTGCCGACGTTGAGGTCGGAGAGCGCGCCGGTCAGAGTAACGTTCACTGAGCCACCAAACCCGCTGCTGGAGCCGGTTGAGTTGAGATTGAGCACGCCGCTGGTTACGACCAGCGAGCCGGCCGTGATGGTTATGCGACCGGGATCAGTTGTGCTGCTGAAGGAGCCGGGTGCGGGCACAGTAGATATCGTGCCGGCGCCGACGACCATCGGTCCGGAGCCGGCGTTGAAAGTAAGCGACCCGCCAAAGAAGGTGGAGGGAGAGACGGTTACATTGCTCGGGTTGGGCAGGGCAATACCCCCGGCGCCGTTGTTCGTGATGGTGATGCTGCCACCATCGCCGGTGTTGGACGCGGCTTGCACGAGTCCGGCTACGCCGTTGACCGAAGCTGAAGGATCGATGGTGAAAGGGACGGCGCTGTTGGCGGTCAGCTTTATGGTACCGCCCGTGCCATCACCGGGGGCATTCAGCGCAAGCGGGCCGTTGATGAACAGGTTGCCGGCGGCACTGCTACCCGCGGTGAGGATGAGCGTGCCCGCGGAGGCGAACGCGGTCGAACTGGCCAGGGTTCCTTCCGTAAGATAAGCGGTATCGACAGCAAGATTCGCGCCGGCAACCACGGTTATCTTGCCGCCATTTCCGGCATAGGATCCCGCGGGGCCGCCGATTGCCGAGATAATCAGGTCGCCGGGCGAACCGCCTATGGTCACGTTGCTGGCCGGACCGGTCGAACTGACGTTGATGGTTCCTCCGGTCCCGGTTCCGACAGCGTTGGCGCTCAGGGTCAGGGTTCCGCCGGCGACGGTGAGCAGGGCGGCATTGATAGTGAGGGTGCCGCCGGCGAACGAATTGCTGGATGATCCGCCGGCATTTACCGCGATGGTTCCGCTGCCCAGGACAATCGGCCCGCTCACCGACTCGAGGTCAATCGTTCCACCGGCGCCAAAGCCCGATGTGGCGGAAAGATTGCTGCCGGGCGAAAGCAACGAGATGCCGCCGACACCGGTGTTGATGACCTGCACGGTGCCGGCCGCGCCTGCCGGGCCGTTGGCGAACAGCCCTCCGGCTACTCCGCTGCCGGTTGCCGAAGGGTCTATCACGAAGGGGCTGCTGCTTGCCTCGGACAGGATGACTTTGCCGCCGCTGCCGAGACCGGTGCCGCTGGCGTCCAGGCTGCCGTCCACAAACAGCTTGCCGGACCCGGCCTTGCCCGCCGTCAATTGAATGATCGGCCCGTTCGAGCCGCTCGGTGCCGGGGTCGTAACCAGGTAGGCGGTGGCCACCGTCAGATCGCCGCCGGCGGTCAGGTTAACCTGCGCGTTACCGCCCGTGGACTGTGACGTGGCGGATATGGAGAGGTCGCCGGCAGCGTTGCCGACCGTCAGATTGCCGGAGCCGGTGAGGGCGACCGTAATTGCGCCGCCCGCGCCCGACACGCCGTTGGCGTTCAGCGAAAGCGTGCCGTTTATGGCAAGCGCCCCCGCTTGCAGATCGATTGCCCCGGCATTCCCTGCCGTACCGTTCACCGAGAGGCTTCCACCGCCCAGGGTCAGCGTGGAAGCGGCGGACAAAGTTATGCTTCCCCCGGCCCCTGCGGCAGGCGAAGAGGCGCTGAGGTTGCTGAGCGTCGGGATCGCTATGCCGCCGGTCGAATTGGTGACGGAGATGGAGCCGCCCGCCGCTCCCGACGCTCCGGAATCAGCAGTCACCGCGCCGGCCACGCCGTTGACCGCGGCGTTCGGGTCGATGGTGAAGGTTCTCCCGCTAGCCACCGTCAGCGAAATATTGCCCCCGAGCCCGGCGGCGGAGCCGGCGCTGGCGTTAAGAGGGCCGCTGACAAAGAGATTGCCGCCGAGCGTCGACGTGGTTCCGGCCTGCAAAGTGATGGACGGTCCGTTCCCCGTGCCGCCCAGGGCCATGGCGCGCGGATCGACGATGAGGTTGCGCCCGGCTGTCAGGCTTACGGTTCCGTTGTAAACCGGAGAACCGGCCGAGCCGGCCGTGGTGCCGCCAATTGCCGATATAACAATGTCTCCGGCGGCGCTTCCCACGGTGAGATTCCCCGGTGCCGCAACCGTTCCCGGCGCCATTACCGCAACAGTGCCACCGGCGCCGGTGCCCACCGCGTTGGCGCTCAAGATCAGGGGATTGCTGCCCGCGATGTTGACAAACAGGGCGGTCAGCCCGATGGTGCCGCCGGAGGCGGGCCCGGAACCCTCGGCATCCGCGGAGAGCACCGACCCCGAGGCGCTGGTGGTTATGCTGACCGGCCCGTGGCTGCTTATCAGCTCGAGCGTCCCTCCGTTGCCCGATCCGGCTGCAACCGAGATGTTAGCCGTGGCTGGCAGCGTAATGCCGCCGGTGCCGTCATTTTCGATGATGACGCTGCCGCCGGCGCCGCTGGTTCCACCAGGGGCGCTGACGATGCCGTTCACTCCGTTGCTGGCTGCCGTGGAAGGCGCCACGGTGAAGGTGGTGGCGCTGTTCGAATCAAGAGTAATGCTGCCACCGCTGCCGGCGCCGCTCCCGGCTACCGTCAGCGTGCCGCCTCCGCTGCCGTTAACGGATAGATTACCCGAGCCGCCTGTGCCGGCGGTAAGGCTGAGCGTGGCGCCGTTGGAGTTGCCGGAGGTGTTCAAGATAAGCCCCGCCGGATCGACGGTCAGGTTCTGACCCGCCGAAAATGACACGGACGCCTGTCCACCTGTATTGCTGCTGGTCGAGGACTGCGCCAAGACGGTAAACGCGCCGGCCCCGGTGCCGACGGCAAGACTGCTCGTCGAGCCGGAAGCCGTCACCGATATTGTTCCGCCGGCGCCGCCGCCGAAACCATTGGCGCTCAGACCAATCGCCTGGCTGGCCGGCAATACAATCGAGCCGGCCGATAAGGTAATCGACCCGCCGTTGCCGGCCGTGCTGTTCCCGTCGACCAAAAGCAATCCCGACGTGGTGGACCCGAGCGTCAACGCGCCCGAGCCCGCAAACAGGCTTATGCTGCCACCGTCGCCGCCTGAGCCGCCGGTAGGCGCGCTAACGCTGGGAAAGGCGGCGGACGGCCCGCCGAGAGTAATTCCGCCACTGCCGTTGTTGGTGATGGTTATGGATCCGCCCTTGTCAGCTCCGCCTACACCGAGCCCGCTCGGTCCGGCATTAGCCGAGAGCGGGGGGCCCACCCCGGCGTCTGTCAGGGATCCGCCGATCAAAAAGGCATCAGAGCTGCTGGTAGTCAACTGGATGGTTCCACCTGCCCCGGATCCCTTGCCGTTGGCGGTTATGCCGCTGGGGATAAGAAGATTTCCCGGCTCTGTGCCGAAGTAGCCGGCATAGCCGGCCGTCAGGGTTATGGTCGCTCCCGTGCCGCTGCTTCCCAGGGGATCGGCGGTGAAGTATGTCGTCGCGCCACTGGATGTGGTGACCGTCAAGTTGCGGCCTGCCTGGACCGTGATGCTGCCGCCGTCCCCGGAGGTGGAACCGCTGGCGCCGCCGGTTGCCGAAATGGCCAGGCAGCCCGTGCAGGAGCTCCCCGATCCGCCTATGGTGATGTCGCTCGAGGAGCCGGAAGCACTTACGGTCACTGTCCCGCCCCTGCCGCCGGCACCGCTGCTGATGCCGGCGCCGTCAGCGATCAAAGTGAGCATCGTACCGGCAACATTGATGGATTGCGCGTCAAGCGTGATGTTTCCGCCGGCCCCGCTTGTGCCGGAAAGAGCACTTGCGCTGATCGCCAGCCCGCCGCTTCCGACGGTGAGCGTCGTTGCGTGGGCGGTGAAGCTTCCGCCTTCGTTCGCCCCGGTGCCTGCCGCGTTTACGTTTATGGACTGAGGGGTGGTGGTGCCGAGCGTTATCGGCCCGGTTGCGGTTGCGTAGCTGCTCGGGGCGGCTTCAAGGTCGATCGAGCCGCCGGGGCCACCAACTCCAGTACCACCCGTGTTGGCGTTGACCACCAGGCTGGTCCCCGGGTTTGTAATTGATATGCCGCCCGAGCCCGAGTTCGTAATCGTGATCGAGCCCGCCTGTCCGGTCGGGGAACTGGCGATAAGCGTTCCCGTGACACCGTTTGTGCTGGCGGCCGGATCCACCAGGAACGGGCTGCTGCTGCTGGACGTCAGCTTGATGACGCCTCCTGTAGTGTTGCCCGAACCGCCGGATGTGCTCTGTCCGCTCACATCGAGGTTGCCGGTGACGAGCAAATTTCTACCAGCGGCCAGCGAAAGCCCCACACCAGTCGTGTTCGACGTGCCTGACACCACAGGCGTAATTGTAAGTGAGCTTGAGTTAACTGACAGGTCGCGTCCGGCCGACAGCGACACGAGGATGAAGTACGGGCTAACGTAAGAAAAGGTGCCCTGCGCGCTGACAATCAGGCTTCCATTGCTGGTGCCCACGCTCAGATCGCTGGTGCTCCCGCTGGCGGTGACCGAGATGGTTCCGGCGTTTCCGCCTCCGACACCGTTGGAGTTGAGTGTCAGAGTGCCGGGATTTGCCACGCTGCCGATCGTCAGGCTCGAACCTGAAAGAGTAATGGCGCCGCCGGATCCGAACGCGCTGCTGGGGCCGGCGGCAGTCGAGATTGTCCCCTTCCCGAGCGAAAGCGGTCCGGCGCCTGCATTGAGGCTGACGGAGCCGCCGCCACCACTGGCCCCTGGAGTGACGCTTATGTTGCTTATGGTCGGGATGGCGATCCCGCCGGTGCCATGGTTGGACACCGAGATGAACCCGCCGGCGGCAAAGCTGCCGGTTGTGGTGCCTACGCCCGCGGTCAGAGCGCCCTGGACCCCGTTGCCGTTCAGCGAAGCGGAGCCGTCGATCGTAAAGACCGTGCTGCTGTTACAAGACAGGGTGATTATGCCGCCGAATCCTGAGCTGTCGAAGCTGCTGGCGTTGATTGGTCCGGTAACCAGCAGATTGCCGGACCCGGCCTGCCCGGCTGTCAATTTGACGCTCGCACCGGGGGAACCGCTGACCGTTGCCCCGATATTGAAGGCAGACCCGGTGTTGACCGTCAGGTTCTGACCCGCAGCCAGCGCCACTGTCGGTGAGTACGGGAAGGGCTGGTTGCCGGCCGCTTGAATATTCAAATTGCCGGTGGCGGTACCGACTGTGAGGCTGCTCGTCGAGCCGGTGACGCTAACCGAGATGGTGCCGACCTGTTGTGTGCTGCTGGTGTTTAGCGTCAGCGCACCGCCGCTGACTGATAGTGAAACCCCGGTCAGGCTGATGCTTCCCCCGGGGTTGGCGCCGCCGTTATCCACTGTGATTGTTCCGCTTCCAAAAGAAAGCGGCCCCTGGCTTGCCTTGAGGGTGATATTTCCGGCGGCCTCGCCGGCAGCAGGGCTCACGGTAAGATTTGAGGTTGTGGGCAGTGAGATGCCGCCCGTGCCGGTGTTGGTAACCGAGATCGAGCCGCCGCCGCCGGAGCCGCTGTTGGCCGTCAGAGCGCCCTTGACGCCGTTCGTGCTGGCCCCGGGGTCGATCGTGAAGGCGGTCGAGCTGGCGCTGGACAAGGTTATGTTGCCGCCGGAGTTGAAGTTGCTGCCGACGGCGTTCGCGCTCAGCGGGCCGCTGATGAAGAGATTGCCTTGCCCGGCTGCCCCCGCCTGGAAATTGAGCATAGCCCCCTGACCGGACGTGCCGGCCGGCTGAGCTGTCAGGGATCCGGGATCAATCGTCAGGTTCCTGCCGGCTGTAATGGCGACGTTGCCTCCGCTGCCGGCGTTGCCGCTGCTTCCCCCCGTAGCTGATACTACCAGCGCCCCCGAGCCTATAACAAGATCGCTTGTGGAGCCGGATGCAGTGATAGACACTGTGCCACCGGCTGCGGTGCCACCTCCGTTGGCGCTAATCGTTTCCGAGCCGCCGCTTACGGTGATGGCCTTAGCGTTGAGGGTGACAGCCCCTCCCTGGGACGCGCCGCTGCCGCCGTTGGCTGAAATCGTCCCGGCGCCCGACAGCGAGATGGTTCCGTTGGCGGCCTCCAGATCGACCAGGGTATTAGAGGGCCCGCCGGTGCCTGTGTTGGTGATGCTGCCGGCCACGGACAGATTGCCGCCGCTGCTGATTTTGACGCTCTGCCCGGCTCCGGTTATGGTGCCGTCGACCACGACCGACGCCGGCATCAGGGAGGTGGAGGCGGAGAACGAGCCGCTGGATATCGTGCCGTTTGCAATCTGAACGTTGGCCCCCGAAATCGTGGGCGCGGCGGTCCGGATGGTCACGTTGCCGCCGCTGGTGGCGGAGCCGGAGGTATTTATGCTTCCTGCGGTGATAGCGGTGCCGGTAAGCCCGCTGCCGGCTGTAATGGTCACGTCGCCGTTGCTGCCGCCCGAGCCGCCCCCCGACTGCAGCGTCAGCGTGCTCGGCAGCGTGACGGTGCCCGACCCTCTGGTGAGGCCGGCGAACGCTATCAGTTGAATGGCTCCGCCGGATTGATTGGGGGCGGATGTGGTTGACGTGAAGGTGGTGATAGGCGCCGAGCCGGTCAGATCGATCTTGCCTCCGGTCGCGGAGGCGCCCGTGATTGTAATTGTGTTGCTCGAGCCCGGATTGCCACCTGACGGCTGAACCGATGAACCGCCTGAATTCACGGTGAAATTCGCGCCCGCCACCATGGTGATCGCTCCGCCCTTACCGCTGCCGGACGTGTCGTTCGTCTCTATCAATCCCGCGCCGCTGGCGGTAAGGATGTCTTGACTTGCAACCAGCGCCAGATCGTTGTTATGGAATATGAGGTTCTGGGCGATGGTCACGTCCCCGCCGGTGTTGTAGTAGTTGGGATCGCCGGTAAGCTGCATCTCGCCGACAATCAAATTCGGCGTGTCGGCAAGCACGTGCGCCTCTCCGGCGTATGTATTGATCGTCCCGGTGATGTTGCGGACATCGACATTGACGATGCCGTTGCCTGAATAAAGGTTCAGCGTCCTGGAAAGGAAATCGCCCCCCGTTATGTCCAGATTGGTCTTCAGGGTGGAGAGCGGATCTCCGATGTTTATGGCGCCGGCAAGCGCGCTCACCACACCGCCTGCGTTGTTGAAGACGAGATTGCTGGCCGTGGCGGCCTGAACATTGACATTGCCGGCAAGCGCGCTGATCGCGCCGGCGTTGGTGATTGTGTCAGCAGTCATAAATAGATCGCCCGCCGCTTTCAGCACTGCGCTCGCGCCGCTGGCACCCGGTGTTGCGGCATTGGTAATCGCGCCGCCGGCCGACAAAGCGAGGTTGCCGGCGCTGGATATCGCGCCGGCGTTGACGATGTCGTGGACCGCATTGAGCGCCAGATTGAGCTGCGCCACAGCGCTCGCGACCCCGGCAAGACCTCCTGATGGCATAACCGTCGTCAGCAAGGCCCCTTGCAGGTTTGTAATGTTGTCGGCATTGATGGTCGCCGTGTGCACCAGCGGGTTGGTTGAGAAAGCGTAAAAGTGCCCGCCGTTGACGAGATTGCCCGCGAGGTTGAGGCTCGTCGATGAGCCGAAGTCGCTCAATGCCGTCACCCCCTGCGGAATGACCAGGCTGCCGACGGACGACCCGGCGTAGGTCGTCAGGTTGACGGTGCCGCCCACCGCGCGCCCGAGGGCATCAAGCACCAGGCTCTGGTGGCCGGTGCTCAGGACTTGAGTGACGGCGATCTGCTCGGCAGGAGTAATAGCGGCTCCGGACCTGATCGCCTCAGTGACACCGCCTACGGTTATATCCACGACGTGATTGGACCCAAAGCCGCTTGCCGTAGCGCTCAGGTGTGAAGATGAGAGATTGAGGTTGATCGCTTGATGAGCGGTCGCAATGTTGACGCCGGGCGCGTGGGTCGGCGTGGCGGGCATCGTGGGCGCCGGTGGCACGCTTTGCGCGCAGACCTCCGGTGCCTGCATGAGCATCGCCACCAGCATCAAAATCGCGCTCAAGCGCTGCGCGCGGCCGGCTCGATTTCTCAACCGCAACTCGCTGTGAGTTTTCAACATCTCTCTCTTACCGATTCGGGGCACTACGACAAACCTTGGGAAAAGCCTTACCTTACCGCGCTCAGCACAGGCTGGGAATCCTGCCGGAAAGGCTGTCCGCGGACCGACAACTGCATCTTGATTGCCGCGGTCTTCGTCAGCCTGGCCGCAAGAACCCTGTCCGCGGCGTCGTTCGAGTGAAGCAAACGCTTGACCGAGCTCAGGCAATTCAAGGCCGTAATCAATGAGAACTCGGAGACGAACACCCTCGCCGGCCCGAAGTCTCGGCTGACCGTGCCTCGATAAGCGAGCGCCGGAATCGGGTTCAACTCATGGAACGTTTTGCGGGCATTGCCGGTGACCACCACTTGTTTGCCGGGTGCAACCGAAAATTCATTGCCGCCTGTCGAGACGCGCACGTCATCTTTGCGCCTGTCGCAGAGGTTCAGGACCATGGTCCCGTCGAAGAATGCCACGACGTAAACGGCGGCACCGGCGCCAACATGGATTGTTGCCGCCGGTGTAATTATCTGCGTGTCTTCCTCGGGGACAAAGAGCGTCCCTCCCCTCTTCAGGCTGACCGGCCCTTTGGTGTCGTGCCTGTCCTGACCGCTGCCACCGCCGGCAGCGGCGACATCCGTCTTCTGCGATGCCTGCGCTTCAGCGAGATCCCGAGCGCTCCTGTAAATGCGGTCGCTGTTGGCGGCCGACTCAGAAAGAGCGAGCGGAACGAAATCTGAGGAATACTCTTCCTGCCCAGCCGCATCCCCGGTCCTGTCATCGCCGGTGCCCGAGCTTGCAGCGCGGCGCGTGAGGTCGGTCTGTATTACCGCCGATCCTTCTTGCACAAATGCCACCATCTGGTATGGACCAGCTTGCGAGTCACGGCGATATTCGACAGGCGGTGGCGCATGCGACATGGGGACGGCCGTGCCGCTGGTCCCGGAGCTGCTTTCAGCCGGACGAGCGGCAGGCAGCGGATCGTCGATCGGGAAGGAGAAGGGCGCCGCCGGCAGCAAGCGCAGCGGGATCAGGACCGCCGGTGCCACGCCGCTGCCGGGAGGGGGGTCGGCGGTGATCTGGACGTTGCCGCTCAAAACAATGGCTGACTTGGACTGGCTTCCGGTGCTGAAGATGATGTTCCGTCCGGCGGCATCGAGTGTGCTGGTCGGACTTTCCGAAAGGATTGAGCTGCTGGGAGTGGTGCCGAAGAAGATTTTGCCACCGCCGGACGACGAAAGCGTTACGTTGTCCGGCGTCTTGCCGGCGTGGAGGCTGCTACTCGCCGGCGTAGCCCCGATTATCAACTCGACCTGACCAACACCGGCGGCAATGGCAGAACCATGGAGGATGGCCCCATTGCCGATTACAATGTTGCCGTGGTTGGCGTCCAGGGTCTGCAGGAGGATTGAGCCTTCAGTGGTGCCAAGAGTGGATCCGTCCTGCACGTTGACGCTGCCTTTCGTGGCAGTGAGCCCGATTGAGCCGCCCACCGTAGTTACGCCGGCAACGCTCATGTTGCCGGATGATGCGATGGCAAACGTCCCGGCCCCGCTGGACGACTCGAGCGTGACAGCCCCCTTATTGAAAATGTACACCGACCCGCCGCCTGCAACCGTCAGATCACCGGTAGCTGTGCTGAGCAACGCCTTCTTTTGCCCTATGTCACCGCTGGCGGTGACCAGGGAGATCGCGGGGGCGGACAGCGAACCTCCAGCGGTGGTGACGCTACCTTGCCCGTCGAGCTCAATGCCGAGCGCGCCGTGCGATGCCACCTTGCCGGCAATTGTCAGATTACCCGGCGAGCTCCCGGTCGTAGTCGACAAATCCATCGCCGCCGCCGATTGAATAAAGCCCTTCTGCGAAATGTCGCCATTGACCTGGACTGTGAGCGAGCCGTCGCTGGTCAACTGCCCCTGCTTGCCTATGACCAGCGGAGTCGCCGGCAGCGAGCTGGAAATTTTCATCTCCCCGACGGAGCCGCCGGACGTGGAGATGAACTGTTGCGTCCCATTTATCGTTACGGTCTGCCTGGTGCTTGCCTCGGAAAGTTGGATGTTGAGGGAGTCGTTGCTTCCGTAATTTTGAAAGGTCAGCGCCACGTTCGCCGGAACATTTTCGGCCGTCACGATGTTGGAAACGTCAGATGAGTCCAGCACCACGTTGCCGCCGATGGCGACGTTGTTCGATATCTCCAGCTTTCCTCCCAGCGCCCCTGCAGCCTGGAATGCGGCTATATACGACACGACATTGCGGTCCAGCAGGTCGAGGCTGGTAAGCTCGATCGTCGGCTTGACGAAAATGGAGGTGAGGCTGCCCCCGAAGGTCAGGATCCTTGTGGTCGGGCTTTCTCCAGGGTCGCCTTCATCGCCCCTCTCACCCTCTATGCCGTCAGCCCCGTCCGCCCCGTCTGCCTGTCCCTGTCCCCCGTGTCCGCCCAGGCCGGGCGCTCCACCTTGACCCGGCTCGCCGGCCGTCCCCCCGGCGCCAGGGAAACCCTGGATGCCGCTGCCAATCTTTTGCGCGCCGGTGCGGCTCAGCTCGCCGAACTGCAATGAAATGTTGCCGGAAAACCCGCCGCCACCGGGGTCTCCCCCGTCGCCGCCGCCGCCGCCGCCGCCACCCCGTCCACCGCTGCCGCCGTCGCCACCGTCGCCGCCGTTGCCGTCCTGGGACGGGACGCAGCCGGAGCCGCCGTCGCCGCCGTCACCGCCGTCGCCAGCACCGCCGCCGGCACCACCGGCGCCGCCCTTGCCGCCGCTGCCGCCGTTGCCGCCGTTGCCGCCGGCTGCCTTTATGTCTCCGGTCGTTATGGAAAGCACGGCCTGCAGGTGCACGTCGCCGCCCTGCCCGCCGTCTCCGCCTTTGCCGCCGCCGCCGCCGTCGCCGCCGTCGCCGCCGTCGCCGCCATCCTCTCCGCCGCCGCCCTTGCCGCCGTTGCCACCGGTGGAAGTGGCGCTGAATCCACCGTCGCCGCCCCTGCCGCCGAAACCACCAAAGCCGCCGTCACCGCCGTCGGCACCATCGCCACCCTTGCCGCCGCTGCCCCCCTTGCCGGCGGTGACATCGATCGTCCCGGCTTTAATCGTCGTTCCGGCCTGCAGCGTCACCTTGCCCCCATCGCCGCCGCCGCCGCCGTCGCCGCCGTCACCGCCGCCGCCGCCGTTGCCGCCGTCACCACCCTTGCCGCCATCGCCGCCGTCCTGTCCGTCGCCACCGGGTCCGCCGGGATCCGAGCTGAAGCTCTGCCCGTCCTGACCATCGCCGCCGGTACCACCGTCGCCGCCGTCGCCGCCTTTGCCGCCTTTGCCGCCCTTGCCGCCTTTGCCGCCGTCGCCGCCTCTCGAGGTGATGTTGCCTACCGTTATGGACGTGCCGGCGGTCAGCGTGATGTCGCCGCCTTTGCCGCCGTCGTCACCGTTCTTCCCCTTTTCCCCGTCCGCTCCATCGGTGCCGCTCTCACCGATGCCGCCGCGCGCGCCCGCGCCGCCGTCACTGCCGTTGTTTCCCTGTTCACCCTCGGCGCCCTCTTCACCGTTTTCGCCGTTTTTGCCGACTGCTCCGTTCGATGTTATGTTGCCCGCCTTGATGGCCGCGTCCGCGGTTATCGTGATAGCGCCACCGTCGGCACCGGTGGTGGTGGCGGTCGCCGTCAAGTTGCCTACGGTGACGTTGCCTTTGCCGGGCAGGTTGCCCGAGTGCGCCACAAGCGTAATTGAGTTGTTGTTTGTTTTGAGGTTGATGCCGCCGAGGTTGACATTACCTCCCGTCACGCTGGCACCGGTCACCTTGCCGTTTTGATCGAAGGTGACGCCCGCCTCTATATCGATTATGCCGCCGCCTATCGCCTTGTTGGGATTGGACGCGTCGATCGTCCCGCTTACGCCCGGATTCTGCACGCTGATGTCGCCGCCGGCCAGGGCGATGAAGTCGCTGCCGTTGGTTGAGTAGACGCCGCCCGTAAATGGAATGTCGAGCGCGAGATTGCCGTTGGACAAAAACATCGGGTCGCCCGAGAGGTTGAGCGAGACGACGTCGAGATTACCCCTGTCCGTCTCCAGGGACAGATTGCATCCGCTGACGCTTACGCCGCCGTCAATCCTGTCGGCGTGGATCTTGATATCGCCGCTCGGCGAGTTGAACAGAACCTGCTGCGCCGCAATGTCACCGCCGGTCAGCGTCAGCGTCGCCCGCGACACCAGATTGTTGTTGGCGTCGAAGGTGGAGCCAAGGGTTGTAAAGGACACTGTGTTTTGCGCCAGGATGGAGCCAAGCGTGCTGTTGACCGAAAGCGTGTTGCCCAGCGTGTTCGCGATATTGACCGAGCCGGTCAGCGATTGCATGACACCCTGATTGACCAGGCTGGCGGTCAGGGCGTTGATCGTGCCCGTTTGTGAGATGAGGTTGCCCTGATTGGAGATCTGTCCGGCTTGCAGGTTCAGGTCGCCGTGAGCAAGCATCACCGGTACCTGCGCGGCCGCGCTGCCGGCGATCACGTTTGAGATTGTGCCGCCGACGTTTGCCGTCAGATGCCCTGAGCTGCTTATCACCCCGCTGTTGACAAGGTTGTTGGTTATATTGAGCGTCAGGTTGAGAACCGAACTCGCTTGCAAGGTTGCAGCCAGGCTTGCCGGCAGAACAGATGAGAGCACCGCTCCCTGCAGGTTATAGAGGTTGGCGGCATTGATGACCGCTGTTCCCGGACCGTGCGCGCCACTGGAGTACGCAAAGATATGTCCGCTGTTGGTTAAATCACCCGTCAAGGTGAGGTTGGCCGACGAGGCGAAGTTGTCCAGGGCGGTGACGCCGTGGGGAATGACCAGGTTGGAAATAGCGGCGGCCACATCGGTGTTGAGGTTGACAGTGCCGCCCGTGGCGCTGCCGGTCGCCCCCAGCAGAATGGTCTGGTGCCCGCTGTGCAGCACCTGGGTGACGGCAACTTGCTCCGCGGGAGTCAGCGTCATTCCCGAGGTGATGACATGATGCACGCCATCTACGGTAATTGAGACGGAAAGCTGGTTGGCCAGGGAGGCGACAATCGACTGTGCCGTAGAACTTAAATCGAAGCTCTGAGCGGCGTGCCCGGGTGTGCCCGCAGGCGGGGCCGGCTCACCGGCAGCCAGCACGGGCGCCATCGGATATTGCAATGCGACAGCCAGGGTAGTTGCCGCAGCGAGCATGGTACGGAAAAAATGGAACCCCCGGTTGGCACTGCGGTGGCGTGCCAGTCCATTTTTCAATGCCGGTTTCCCCCGTAAGATCGGCGCTGCAACCACTGCTGAACGTCGCGAGCCCGACCATGCTACGGGGCAAGCGTTTCTATATCCGCAGTCTCCGCCCGGTTGTCAACATGAGCCTCATTAAACTGCGTGCAGACTCGGCGCGGGATTTCCAACGGCAATTTTCCCTTGCCGTTTGTTTTGTCTCTCTATCATCCAGCAAAATGCGCAGCCTGTAAAGTGTGGAGGACTACAAAATGTTTCCCCGCAAGGGTTATGGGCAACATTACGGCTCGCATTAAATCTGCTTATTAATTCGCAACAACCACCACCAACCACTACCCGCCCATTTTCTCGACATAGCTCCGGCAATACGCAACCCAGTTCGCGGACAGATCGTTCATGACCAGCTCTTGCACCGCATACGGTGGCAGATCGATATTGAACACGCTATAACTTCCGTCAGGAAAATGTCTCTGCCTGACCGCACCGGCACCGGTCACTTCATAGAGAATGACAGTCCGCCACTCGGATCCAGTTCGCAATTGCAGTTGGACCTTCATGTCGATCTCGCCGCGGGCGGAGCAGAGCAATCGGCGCCCCTCGCCGAGCTCGATCTGCGCGCTGGCGGTTCCGTCGCCGCTCGATTGAATCTCAGGTGGCTCCGAGGCGAGCGCAGCGCCTTCCTCCGGCTGGATGAGCTCTAGCTGCGGCTGAACGACCGTTCCCCCGGGTCCGCGCAACGGAACCGGCTTGACCGGCTTGACCGGCACGCGCTTCTCGGCTCGTTGCCGTTCGTAATAGTTTTCAATCTCCTGACGCGTGGGAATCTCGATCGCAGAACCACGGACCAGCTTTGCGGAGGGAACCCCGTCCGCGCTTGTGGAAACCGGCAGGTGGTTGACTTCCGCGACGAGTTTCCACAATGCCGCGTCACGCAAGGCCGGATGAGCCATCGCGACCGACTTGAGCGTGTCACCCAATCTGACGACGTAGGTTTTCCGCCCGCCAGAAAGCCTGCTTGCGCTCGTGCCTGCATTCTCGACGACCCTGGCGAGGCTGGACATAAGCACCGTAACATCTTTCCTTTGTCCCTCCGAGTCACCAGGCTTGGGACTCAGCTCGACTTGCCGGTTCTCGACAGCGGGCAGATACTCGAACTCTTCCCTGGCAGCCGAAGGCGCGAGCGCGCGGTAGTCGCGAATGTCTGTCGAGGCAGGCAAGAAGATTACAAGCCCCGGGCGGAGATCCAGCATTCTCTTTCCGCGAACCAGGCGCGCCGGGATTATTCGCTTGTTGATCTGATAGATGAGTTCGGCAAGGCTCTGATCCTTGAGCATAACCCGGGCGATCGACTCCAGCGTGTCGCCTGCCTTCACCACATATTTCCGACGTCGCTCGCGAGCCTGTTTGTCACGATCATTTTCTTCCGGCTCCTCGGCCGCAGAATCCTTCTCGTCCTTGTCCTTTGGCGTTAGCGCAAATGCGCCAGGCAGCAGGGAATCCGAAATATCGCCGGCATCATCCTTCGGGGGATTCGGCTTGTGTTCCTTGCCTTCAGTGCAGTCTTTGTCCCCGAAATCGTGATCGACCTTCTCAGTTGCCTCCGGTCGCTTGCCCGGCTCCGCGCCTTTGTCGTCCTGCCCGACAATATCCGTATGCGGCAGCTTGCCGCCGGCGTCGCCTTTGGCACCATTGGTGGTGGCGCCCGGTTCGCCAGGCTTGAGCCCTCCTGGCGCCTCCCCTGCTATTCCCGGCTCGGAATTACCAGTGCCCGGCAATGGAGGCGCGTCGCTCTTGACCACAGGATGCGTTCCCGTGAGGTCACTCACCTTCAACAGATCGGTCTTGATTCCGACTGCTCGATAACTGGCCGGCAGATCATCGCTGCTCAGACTCCTGAGTAATTCGGCCTTTTGACTGAGAACCGCCGACGCTTCCCTGCCCAGTTCCCTCTGTCCTTCCGCTCTTGGCACCACAACCGGTGCTCTCTCCGCGGCGACAACCCTCAGTGCCTCCGACCTCTGTTCAAGACCGGTAATGGACTCAACGCCGAACGCCCGCCGCAGGTCCGCCCTCGGCGCGGTGAACGCCGATGCCTCACTGGTGAAACTCCTCTGCGGCTCCGCGCTTCGCACCCCGACCATCGATGCCCAGACACCGGCGGCTCCGTTCTGCACGTCCGCTCTCCTTGCCCCAGTCGCCGGCACCTCCCCGGCAGGACCATAAGAAAGATCAGTCCTCGGCACGGTCGCCCCCTCCATCCGCCGCAGAGGCGAGCCCCCATCACCCCCTGGGACCGCGGTGACCCTTCCCGCATCCGCCTGGCGCGGCGGCGGTGAGCCCTCCACCCCCGGCGGCGCGGTGACCCTTCCCGCTTCCGCCTGGCGCGGCGGCGGTGAGCCCTCCACCCCCGGCGGCGCGGTGACCCTTCCCGCTTCC